>Ga0182006_1000029_pt1 | contig 247579 bp, 216 predicted proteins | sample Sormic07211104_1_FD_123022 | JGI IMG/M metagenome (GOLD analysis project Ga0182006, IMG submission 123022) | Rhizosphere microbial communities from Sorghum bicolor, Mead, Nebraska, USA - 072115-104_1 MetaG | ecosystem: Host-associated > Plants > Roots > Rhizosphere | place: USA: Nebraska...
AACCTGCACAAGACCTTCTGCATTCCGCACGGCGGCGGCGGTCCCGGCGTGGGTCCGATCGGCGTGGGCGCGCACCTGGCCAAGTTCCTGCCGAACCAGCGTTCGAACGGCTATATCCGCGACAACGCCGGCATCGGCGCAGTGAGCGCGGCGCCATACGGCTCGGCCAGCATTCTGCCGATTTCGTGGATGTACATTGCCATGATGGGCGCCGAAGGCCTGACGGCTGCCACCGAAAACGCCATCCTGGGCGCCAACTACATCGCCCGCCGCCTGTCGCCGCACTACCCTGTGCTGTACACGGGCCACGACGGCCTGGTCGCGCACGAGTGCATCATCGACCTGCGTCCGCTGCAGGATGCCACCGGCATCACCAACGAGGACGTGGCCAAGCGCCTGATGGACTTCGGCTTCCATGCGCCGACCATGAGCTTCCCGGTACCGGGCACCTTGATGATCGAGCCGACGGAAAGTGAATCGAAGGTCGAGATGGACCGCTTCATCGACGCCATGATCGCCATCCGCAACGAGATCGCCAAAGTGGAAAGCGGCGAGTTCGATAAGCTGGACAACCCGCTCAAGCACGCCCCGCACACGGCCGAAGTGCTGACCGCCGACAAGTGGGAACGCAAGTACTCGCGCGAAGTGGCAGCTTATCCAGTGCCATCGCTGCGCAAGCAGAAGTACTGGCCACCGGTCGGCCGCGCCGACAACGTCTACGGCGACCGCAACCTGTTCTGCGGCTGCGCGCCGATGAGCGACTACGAGTAATCCACAGCAACACCTACTTCGGGGTCAGTGCCGACATTCGGACATTTTGTCCGAATGTCGGCACTGACCCCGAATTTATTTCACTGACCCCGAATTTATTTCAGGGCGCGATGACGGTTATCGCGCCTTTTTCCGGATGTTCGGCCAGTTGCTGGCGAATGGCCGCTTGCATCTCGGCGATGCCAGCGGTCGGGCTTTCGCTGTGCCGGGTCATCTCGATCGTGACGCCGCGCGGGTCATGGCAGGACAACGCGGCCTGCGCTACCTTGCAGCGCAGCTCCATGTCTTCGGGCCGTTGCGGCGGACGGATGTCTGCAGGTAGTGCGCGTGTCTGCAGCTTGTCGCCGTCGAGCGTGGCCTGCATCGGGGTGGCGATGCGCAACGGCAGGGCTTGCATGTAGCCAGCAAGCCGCCTGGCGCCGACCAGGACCGCCGCCCCGTCCGGTGCAAGATACAGGTCGATCTGGCGGGTGCCTCCTTCATACGGTGTTTCACCCGTGCTCCAGGTGCCGGTGAGGCTGGCAGGCAGCGGCGGCGCAGCCAGCGCGCCTGCGTGGCACGCCAGGATCGCCACGCAGGCGGATAAAGATGTCAGTGGTTTCATGGCACTGGTTCCAGGTGAAAGAAATGACAACATCTTACCTGAAGCTTGACACCGGCAACTGTCGTCCTTGCAAGTAGTCAGGTTCGGACCGACAGGTACGTCCTACACGTACACAGCATGGTGCCTGATGGCGGCCATGGCAACCACCGCCTATGATGAGTTCACCCCCGAACAAACGGGGCCGACCTTACACCACTGCAGACCACAACCGGAGACGATCATGGCTAACCAGAACAACCAGCAAGGCAATCCACTCAATCCAGGTCAACGCAATCCAGACCAGCGCAATCCGATGCAAGACCCTTCGCAAGACCGTACCCAGCGCCGCGACCAGGGCAACCAGCAAAGCGACCGTCCGCTGAGCGAAGATGACGAGCTCGATAGCGACTACGGCAATTCCGAAAGCGGTTCGCGCAGCGGTAGCCAGGAACAGGGCCAGCAGCCAGGACGCCAAAACCAGCGGATCGACCGCTAGGCGCCGCTTAATCAGCCCAGTATTGCGGCCTTCGGGCCGCTTTTCCGTTTACCTGCAAGAGCCGCCACTTGTGAAAAATGTTGAATAAAGGTAAATTGCCAATTCAGGGATATTGAATTGGCGAAATGACGCGCACATTGCTGGAACAGGTGGCGGCCCTGCGATTGGGGCCCGACCCAACCGATCAACAACTGGCCGAGGCCGGACGGCTGATGCTCGCCTGGCTCGCTTCGCCTGACGCCCTGCCCGCCGATGTACTGAGCCTGCCCAAGGCTGCCAGCCAGCAGGAGCTGCTTTATCCGTTGCACGTCACCCCGGACGAGCCGGCGCTGTACCTCGTCTCCGACGGTCCCGGCGTGGCCAGCCCGCCGCACGAGCACGCCACGTGGGCGGTCATTGTCGGCGTGTCCGGCAACGAGCGCAACGTGCTGTACCAGCGCGACCTGGCCTCTGGCGCCCTGCTCCCGCTGCGCACGGTCGATATCAAGGCCCACGACATGATCCACCTGCGCGCCGACGCCATCCATGCCACCGTCGCCGTGGATGATCTGCCGACGTTCCACCTGCACCTGTATGGCAAGCCGCTCAACGAGCTGCCGCCGTTCGCCTCCCGCTGCTACCCTGCCAAGATTGCCCCATGACTGCCCCCCTGTAATAAGAAACCAATCGCCGCCCCATCGCCGCCCGTTCCACCGGCTGGGCACGCCGCCTGGAACAAGGCGACTCGGTCTGCTTGGCCGCGCCGGTGTTCTGCCAACTGACGCGGTACTGCTAAGTAAGTACGCATCGATTCTTGTGAATTCTGGCTTCCATCCCCGGCGCTCTGCGTGGTTGCCCGCTGCCCGCAATGCCCACAATGCGTGGCAGTAGGCGCCTAGCAGCGCATCCGGTGCTGTTCACTATAATTTCACAATAATTTCTTGGCACTTACTTAGTTAAGCGGGATGCTGACGATGCGGTCGTCGCCGGTGCGCGGCGTGCCGCGGCCGTCGGTGTTATTGGTCATCAGCCACAGCTTGCCGTCGGGTGTGACCACCACGTCGCGCAGGCGGCCGTATTCGCCGCTGTAGCGGTCCACGGCGGTCGATGGCGCGGCCAGCGGGATTTGCCGCAGCCGCTCGCCGCGCAGGTTGGCGATATAGATCGAATTGCCGCTGATCGCCATACCGCTGGGACTGGCCGTGGCGGTGCTCCACTGCTGCAGCGGATTGGTGTAGCGGCTGTCCGTACCGACGCCTTCCACCACCGGCCAGCCATAGTTGGCACCGGCCGTGATGCGGTTCAGTTCATCCCAGGTGTTCTGGCCGAATTCGGACGCGTACATGGTGCCGTCGGCAGCCCAGGCGATGCCCTGGGGGTTGCGGTGGCCGAGCGTGTAGATGTACGAGCCGGCGAAGGGATTGTCGCGCGGGACCGCGCCGTCCGGCGTCATGCGCAGGATCTTGCCGCCCAATGAAGCCATGTCCTGGGCGCGCGCGGTGTTGGCGGCGTCGCCGGCGGTGGCGTACAACATGCCATCGGGGCCGAACGCGATGCGGCCGCCGTTATGGGTGCTGGCGGCCGGTATGCCGTTCAAGATCGACTGCACCGCGCCCAGGCGGATACTGGCGCCAGCGCCCGAGAGCGGATAGCGCACGATGCGGTTCTGGGTACCGGCGGTGAAATACACGTACAGGTAATCGTCGCGCACGGCGATGCCGAGCAGGCCGCCTTCGCCGCCACCATTCACGCCCGCGATCACCGCCACCTCGCTCAAGGCGCCGTTGCTGCCGACGGCGACGATGCGGTCGGTGTCTCGCTCGCTCACCAGCGGCGTGCCCTTGTAGAACGCGATCGACCACGGCGCCTGCAAGCCGCTGGCCACCACTGTCGGCGTGGTGGGCGCGGTAGGCGTACCGGGATTGACGGGCGGGTTGACGACCACCACGGTGTCGTCGCTGGAGCCGCCACAGGCGGCCAGCCCGAGAACGAGGGCAAGCGTGCAACCGTGGGTGGCCAGACGGGCGGGGCGTAACGCAGGGATGGTGCGGGTCATGGCGGTCTCCTGGGTCGTGGCGCGGCCGGGGTCGCGGTGGAGATGCCAAGCTACCTGTTTTCCGCGATGGCCGGCGCACTGCTCAGCTGCGTACCGAGGCCAGGCGCAGGCGTACCACTCTCGGCACGCCAGCCAAAGGTGCTGCCACGCCATCGGCGGCAAAGCAGCCGGAGTCACCGCCGGCCTCCAGTTTGAAACGCGCTACCGCAGCCGACAGCAGCCCGGCCTGGTGTTGCAGGTTGCCGGCATCGAGCGCGGCCTGGCGTACCCGCGCCAGGCTTTGCTGGGTGACGCGATCGACTTCGACAATCGCAGCGCAGGCGTCGCCGTAACCGTTCGTGCTGTCGTCGGCGCCCAGTGCCCGCACCATGCCACTGGCTTGTTGCAGCGAGGCGGCCTGGCGCTCGGCGCGGGCGCGCACTTCGGCACTGCTGCGCGCCACCTGGCCCGCGGTGTCGTCCAGCGCTTGTGCCGAGGCCAGGATGGTCTTGAGCGCGGTATTGAGGTTGCGGACGCTGGTGTCGAGCGCGCGCGCGGTCGCGGCGATTTCGTCGCCGCCGTATTCGCGGTTTTTCACTGCCAGGTTGCCTTCGGCCAGGTCCACGGCAGCGACGCCGATAGCGCGCACCTCCGTGAGCAGCGCCTTGCGCACGGCGCTCGTCACCAGCAGCGCCAGGCCCACCGCCACCACCACCAGCGCCGGCATCCAGAGCGACAGCGTCACAAAGTCCGCCTCGGCGCCGCGGTAATCGCGCTCGCCCAGCGCCTGTTCGAGCAGCGACAACTGGTCGAGCCGCTGCGCCACCACGTCGAACGCGCGCCCAGCTTTGGACATGGCATTGGCGGCGATCGCATGGTCGTCGATGGCGATGTCGAGCGCGTCGGCCACCGCCTTCACGTACTGCCCGTAGGCGGCTTGCGCCTCCACCACGCAGCGGCGCTCGGCCGGATCGGTCTGGGTGATGCGCGCGAGCCGGGCGAACTGGCGCTCGAGCGCGGCATGGCGCGCGTGGGTTGCGCGCACCAGTTCATCGGTACGATTGAACGTGAAGCCGGCGTTGAGCCAGGTGAGCAACTGGTAAGCTTCGGTGTGGGCGCGGCTGGTGCCGGCCACCAGGTCGCTGACCGACTTCAGGCGCACCGTGCGTTCCTGCATGATGGTGTCGAGCGACTGGTTTTGCCGCGCCATGCCAAGATAGGCGCCGGTCGCCAGGATCAGCAGCAGCACCAGCACGATGCCGGGCGCGAGCAACAGCTTGGGGCCGATGCGCAGCTTGTTCAGCATCGCCGCGCCCGGTCGGCAGACAGGACACGCATGGCGGTCTCCGGCAGGTAAGATTACCTACTGTATGCTGCTGCTTCCGCGCAAGTATGCGTTGAATCAATAATAAATCCGCACGTCAAATTTACAACGGAATCGATGCATGAAAGCAAAAACCAAGGCAGTCCTGATCTCGGCACTGCTGTTCCCCGGACTGGGCCACTTCGTGCTCAAGCGCGCCATGCGCGCCTGCCTGTTCATCGTACCCACCCTGCTGGCGATTGGCGTGCTGCTGCGTACCACGCTGGCCCTGGCCGACCAGCTGGTGGCGGAAATCCAGAGCGGCGCCCTGACCCTCGATATTCCACTGATCATGGAGCGTATCAGCGCCGCCGGTGGAGACGACACCAGCACCAACGTGGCCTCGCTGGTGATCGTGGTGTGCTGGCTGGGGTCGATTCTTGATGCGTGGTGGCTCGAACGCGGCAAGTAATCAGGCCGCGATCCGCGCCGCCGGGTACACCGGCGGCGCGGCCATTAGCCGCACCCACTGCCAGCGCATCACTGCGGCCAGCACGATGATCAGCGCCAGTGACGGCCACCACCAGTTGAACTCCCTGAGCCGGGCGTCGAGCCACGGCACCACGCAATACAGCAGCGCCATCGACATCGTCGCCACGATGATGATCGATGAGCTGCCGCCCCTGGACTTCGGCGCTGCCGCGTGGTTGCACAGCAGGGGCAAGCCGGTCAGCAGCCACAACGCCGCCTGCATGGCCCGCATGCCGTTGGCAGGCCAACCGTGCCCGGAGACCTGGACCAGGGCCGCGAAGCACGCTACCGACATCGTCCAAACCAGCAGGAAGCGACGCAGCACGGTGCCCGCCCACACCCGGTTCAACCGGCTTCGCTCCGGCGCGCGTGGCGCCAGCCGGTACAGTCCCTGCTGCTCGCCGGTCGGGCCCAGTGCAGCGGTCACGTACCCCGCGTACAGGGCCGGCGCCATGAACAGGCACTGGATCATGAACGGCGCCGTCGCGATCTCCGCCACCAGGTCCTGATCTACCAGGCCGCTCGCCATCGTGCCCAGCATCAGCACCGTCGGCACCAGCGCCAGCAGCATGGCGGTACCCGCGTGCCGCCCTGCCCCCATGGCATGCAGCATCAACGCTGCCTGGTCGCCGCTGGCAATATCGCGGCGCAGCACCACGGCGTGCAGCGCCCTGGCGGCGCCGGCCAGGCTGCCGGCACCGGTAGCGAACCAGGGCCCCTGCGGCCCGGCCACCACGGCGCTCGCTTGCCGGCGGCCTGCCATGTGGCGATCGCCTGGACGCGGCAGCGCCAGGCGCATCGCCCACGCCAGCGCGGCCAGTTCCAGCAGCACCGCGGCACCGGTCCAAGCCAGCTCCGCCGTGGCGGAAATCTCGCAGCCGCCATCGATCAGGCGGCGCAGGATGAACCAGCCGACGACCGGCAGCGGCACCAGCAGGACCAGCGCGGACCGCGCACTGAGCAACAGCAACCCGCACATCAGGGCGCCGGCGCCCAGCAGTAGCGCGGCAAAATGCCGGCCGCCGAACCCCGCTGCGAGCACCACGGCGATCAGCAACGCGCCCACTACGCCCGCCATGAAACAGTGGCGCAGCAACCGCCGCCGCAAGCCCGGCGCCAGTGCCGCAGTGGCCGACGCGTTCTGCTGCCCGGCGCTCACGAACCACAGCGCGCACCAAGCGGCGATGAACAAGGCAACCAGCATGGCCGGCTGGCGCAATAGCGCCCCCACCGCGTACAGCAAGCCGGTGACCAACAACACCAGCATCAGTACCCACGGCTGCAACATCCGGTACGGAAGCGGTGTCCAGCGCCAGTCCGGCAGCAGGCCACGCAGTGCGCGCCGATCTTCGTCAGGACGGCTTATATCAGATGTCACCGGGTCACCTCGACAAACAGGTCTTCCAGGCTCAGGGTATCGACCTTGAGGCCGGTGCGGGCGCGCAGTTGTGCGTCCTCTTCGGCGCTCAGGCGCGCCAGCACGGTGACGCTGCCATTGGCGTGCCCGTGGCGGCGCACTTCGCGTTGCAGGCGCAGCGCGTCGATGGCGCCGGCGTCGCCCGAGATGCGCGACGCGCTTTCCAGCAACTCGTCAAGCGCGCCCTGCAAGGCGATCTGGCCGTTCTGCAGGAAGGCGACATCGACTGCCACCCGTTCCAGGTCGGACAGGATATGGGTGGAAAAGATCACCGTGGTATCGCGCTCGATCACGTCGCTTACCAGCTCGTGCAGGAAGTCGCGCCGCCCCACGGGGTCGAGGCTGGCCACCGGTTCGTCGAGCACCAGCAACGCCGGATCGTGGGCCAGCGCGCGGATGATCGACAGGCGCTGCTTTTCGCCGCCCGACAATTTGCTGATCGGTTTGCCGCAGGCCTGGGCATCGAACCCCCAGCGCGCCAGCAGCGAAGTGACCTTCTGCACGTTCCAGCGCGGGTACAAGGCCTTGAAGTAGTCGAACATCTGGATCGGCGTCATCCACTCGAACAGCTCCGACTTTTGCGGCACGTAGCCGATGTTGGCGCGGACGGTGTCGCTGAGCGCGGTCACCGGTTCGCCCAGTAGCGCGCAAGCACCGCGATCGGCCTCGCGCAAACCCAGCAGGCACTCGAGCAGGGTCGACTTGCCGGCGCCGTTGCGGCCGAGCAAGCCGACAATGGTGCCCGGTTCGATGGTCCAGTTGACGCCTTGCAGCACCGGCTGCTTGCCGAATGCCTTGTGCAAACCGGCGACGTGGACGATGGGTGTCTTCATTATTATTCCTTCAAGAGTTTTTCCAGCATGGCCAGCACCGTGGCCGGATCGAGTTCGAGTTGGCGCGCCTCTGCGGCCAGGCGTTGCATGGTCGGGTGTATCAAGGCCAGTCGCTCGGCTTCGCTTGGCGCGGCGGATCGGCGCTCGGCCACCAGCATGCCGATACCGCGGGCGCGCGCCAGCAGCCCTTCAGCTTCCAGCATGCTGTAGGCCTTGGAGACGGTCATCGGGTTGACGGCCAGCGCCAGCGCCACCTCGCGCACCGACGGCAGCGCATCGCCGGGCGCCAGCATGCCGGCCGCGACCAGGCGGCGCACCTGCTCGATCAGCTGCCGGTAGATCGGCTCGGACGAGCCGGTCGCGATTGAAAACAGCGTGGCGGTATGAGCAGTCATCAGGCCTTGTATTAGTGTATTAATTTAGTGATACAGTAAACGCCAATCAAGGCGTCGTCAACCTGTTTTTATTTTTCAGGGGAATCGTCGGTATTCTTGAAAGCGCCGCGCACATTGGTGACTACCAGGCACAGCTGCAGGATGATCAGCGCCCAGGCCTGGTCGTGCACGCCCCACGCCACCCACAGCGCATTACTCGCCAAAAAGCACCAGAAGCCGAGCTTGCGGCGCCCGTGATGCGCGGAACCGACCAGCCAGGCGGCCAGCAGGGTGACGGCCATCGCGGGCCATTGCAGCAGATTGATCCAGTCGTCCATGCAACAACCATAGCGGCTGGTCGGGCCGCGCACTGTTAGCGAACCCACCTTCACCTGAGAAAACGATGCTTATAATGCATGACATTGCGAGGAGATCCCCATGTTCGAGCTGGACTTGCCCTGGTGGGAACTGGTGCTGCGCGCCGGCCTCATCTACATCGCCCTGCTGGTCATGATGCGCTTTACCGGCAAGCGCACCGTGGGCCAGTTCACGCCGTTCGACTTGCTGGTCGTGATGCTGCTCTCCGAAGCGGTATCGAACGGGCTGTCGGCCGGCGAAGATTCGGTCGCCGGCGCGCTCATTTCGGCCGGCACGCTGATGGTGCTTAACGCGTCGATTGCCATCGCCACGTCGCGCAGCGAAAAATTCGCCAAGCTGGTCGATGGCGAAGCCGTGCTGCTGGGCCGCGATGGCCAGGTGTTCAAGGATGCCATGAAGCGCCAGCACGTTGCCAAGGGCGACTTTGAACAGGCGCTGCGCGAAGCCGACTGCCCGCTTGATAAAATGAAATATGTCTTCCTCGAAGCGAACGGCCAGATCACCGTGCTGCGGGAAGAGTCATCATCCACATAAGGAACTCCATGCGCATCGCCACCTTCAACATCAACGGCATCGGCGCCCGCCTGCCGGCCCTGCTGCAATGGCTGCAAGAAACCCAGCCCGACGTGGTCTGCCTGCAAGAGCTGAAAGCGCCGCAGGAAAAATTTCCAGAAGCGGCCCTCCAGGAAATCGGCTACGAGGCCATCTGGCACGGCCAGAAAAGCTGGAACGGCGTGGCCATTCTGGCGCGTGGCGTCAAGCCGATCGAAGTCGGACGCGGCCTGCCCGGCGATCCCGAAGACGAACAGAGCCGCTATATCGAAGCCGTGGTCAACGGCGTGCTGATTTGCGGCCTGTACCTTCCCAACGGCAACCCGGCGCCCGGCCCCAAGTTCGATTACAAGCTCAAATGGTTCGAGCGCCTGATCGCGCACGCGGCCGGCCTGATGGAAGCGGGCACGCCCACCGTGATCGCCGGCGATTTCAATGTCATGCCCACCGACCTCGACGTGTACAAGCCGGAGCGCTGGCTTGATGACGCCCTGTTCCGCCCCGAAACGCGCGACGCCTTCCACCGCCTGGTGGCGCAAGGCTGGACCGACGCCCTGCGCACCATGCACCCGGGCGAGAAAATCTACACGTTCTGGGATTACTTCCGCAACGCGTACGGGCGCGACGCCGGCATCCGCATCGACCATTTGCTGCTGAGCCCGGGCCTGGCGCCGCACCTGAAAAAGGCCGAAGTGGACCGCGACGTCCGCGGCCGCGAAAAGCCCAGCGACCACGCACCGGTATGGATAGAACTCGACCTTGACGGAGACCATTGATGGGCATACTCACAGACCAGCCGGATGACGACGTCGCCGACCTCTTTACCGACACGCCAGTGCAGAAATGGCCCCAGAAGATCTGGCTGGTGCGCCATGGCCAGAGCGCCGGCAACGTCGCGCGCGATGCGGCCGAAGCGGCGCAGTTGCACCTGATCGACATCGCCGACCGCGACATGGACGTGCCGCTGTCCGAGCTGGGCGAGCGCCAGGCCGAGGCCATGAGCCACTGGTTCCGGGCACTGGGCCCGGACGGCCAGCCCACCGTGGTGCTGTACTCGCCCTACGTGCGCGCCCGCGCCACCGCCGCTGCGGTCATCGACAAGGTGGGCCGCGACAACCTGGTGGCGTCGGTGGTGGACGAGCGCTTGCGCGAAAAGGAGTTCGGCATCCTCGACCGGCTCACCCCACTGGGCATCCACGACAAATATCCGGAACTGGCCGAGCAGCGCCAGCATGTAGGCAAATTCTATTTCCGCCCACCCGGCGGCGAGAGCTGGTGCGACGTCATCCTGCGCCTGCGCAGCGCGCTCGACACCATCATCCGCGAGTACCGCGGCGAACGGGTGCTGATCGTGGGCCACCAGGTGATCGTCAACTGCTTCCGCTACCTGCTCGAACGCATGGATGAAGAAACCATCCTGGCGATCGACCGCGAGGCCGATGTACCCAACTGCGGCATCACCGAATATCGCTACGATCCCGCCCTGGGCAAGCACGGCAAGCTGGTGCTGGTACAGGCCAATTTCGTCGCGCCGCTCGAAGACACCGGCACGCCCGTCACCGACCAGCCGGACATGCCGGCTGCGCCCAAGTCATGAACGCCCCGGCCGGGAACTCGGGCGCCATCAGCGATGCCGACACGCATAGCGACGCGGTGCGCCGCAGCGATACCCGCACCGCCGGCGATGCGGTGCACGACATCACCGCTGGCATGCTGCGCGACTGGCCGCTGCCCATGCCGGGCGCGCATGCCGACAAGGAAGTGCGCGGCCACGTGCTGATCGTGGCTGGTTCGCGCGAAATGCCAGGCGCCCTGCTGCTGGCCGCCACCGCCGCCCTGCGCGCGGGCGCCGGCAAGCTGACCATCGCCACCGCTGCCAGCGTGACGGCGGCGCTGGGCGTGGCGCTGCCCGAAGCGCGGGTGATCGGGCTGGAGGAAACGCCGGAGGGCGGACTGCGTGCACGATCTCCGACCGACGCAGCCGATGCCGCCACGGTGATGCCAGCGCTGCAGCAAGCGTGTGAACGCGCCAGCGCCATCCTGATCGGTCCCGGCATGCAGGACAAGCAGGCCTGCGCCGCGCTGGTGGCGGCGCTGCTGCCCTGCTGCGGCGAAGCTCCGGTGATCCTGGACGCCGGCGCCATGTGCGTGGCAGGCGGTGACAACTGCATGCGCTTCGACGCGCCGGTGCTGCTCACACCCCACGCGGGGGAGCTGGCCGGGCTGACCGGGGAAGACAAACAGCACATCGCCGCCGATCCGCAGGCGGCATCGCGCGCAGCGGCGCAGCGGCTCAACGCGGTGGTGGCCCTCAAGGGCTCGACAACCATCATCACCGCACCCGATGGCGGCACGTGGGCCCACACCGGCGGCAATACGGGACTGGCGATATCGGGATCGGGGGATGTACTGGCAGGTTTGATCGCCGGCCTGGCCGCACGCGGCGCCACGCTCGAGCAAGCGGCTGCCTGGGGCGTGGCCTTGCACGCGATGGCGGGCGAACAGCTCTCGCTGCGCCACGGCCCGCTGGGCTACCTGGCCCGCGAGATCAGCGCCGAGGTGCCGGCGCTGCTGCGGGCGTTGTCAGCGCATTGACGAAATTGGATTCCCGCCTGCGCGGGAATGACGAAATACCTGCCAGTGGTACTGCTAATTTTGCCGCTATCCGGAGCGCCGTCATTCCCGCGCAGGCGGGCCAAGTGCTTACACCAGCTTGGCCGAATGCTCACGCGTTGCATGGAACTGCAGCTTCGGCCAGCGTTCCTGCGTCAGGCGCAGGTTGACGCCCGAGGTGGCCAGGTAGGCCAGGTTGCCGGCGGCGTCGTAGGCGACGTTGTGGCCCAGCGCGTCTTCGAAGTCGGCCAGCGCCTTCTTGTCGTCGCTCGACACCCAGCGCGCGCTGCTGATGCTCGTGCCTTCGAATACGGCATCGACGCCGTATTCGTTGAGCAGGCGGCTGGCCACCACCTCGAACTGCAGCACGCCAACCGCACCCAGTACCAGCTCGCCGCCCTGCACCGGCTTGAAGACCTGTACCGCGCCCTCTTCGCCCAACTGCTGCAAGCCCTTGTGCAGCTGCTTGATTTTCAGCGGATTGCGGATCCGTACCGAGCGGAAGAAGTCCGGCGCGAAGTACGGGATGCCGGTAAACGTCAGCATCTCGCCTTCGGAAAAACTGTCGCCGATCTGCATATTGCCGTGGTTGGGCAGGCCGATGATATCGCCGGCGTAGGCCTCTTCCACCTGCTCGCGCGACGATGCCATGAAAGTCACCACCGATGACACCTTGATCTCGCGGCCCAGGCGCAAATGCTTGACCTTCATGCCGCGCTCGAAACGTCCCGAGCACACGCGCAGGAAGGCGATGCGGTCGCGGTGGGCCGGGTCCATATTGGCCTGGATCTTGAACACGAAGCCGGTGAACGGCTGCTCTTTCGGATCGACCTCGCGCACGGTGGCGTTGCGTTCGCGCGGGGCCGGGGCCCAGTCCACCAGCGCCGACAGAATCTCGCGCACGCCGAAGTTGTTGATGGCGGAGCCGAAGAACACGGGCGTCTGCACGCCGGCCAGGAATTCTTCGAGATCGAACGGGTGCGAGGCGCCCTTCACCAGTTCCACTTCCATGCGCAGCTGGTCCATCTCGAGCGGGAACATCTCCTGCAGGCGCGGGTTGTCGATGCCTTCGATCAGTTCGAACGCGCCGTCGGCCTTTTCTTCACCGGCCTTGAACAGCATGATGGTGTCGTTGAGCAGGTGGTACACGCCGCGGAAGTTCTTGCCCATGCCGATCGGCCAGGTCACCGGTGCGCACTGGATTTTCAGTACCGATTCCAGCTCGTCGAGCAGTTCGAGCGGATCGCGGGTTTCGCGGTCCATCTTGTTCATGAAGGTGACGATCGGCGTATTGCGCATGCGGCACACGTCGAGCAGCTTGATGGTCTGCGCTTCCACGCCCTTGGCGGCATCGATCACCATCAGCGCCGAGTCGACTGCCGTCAATACGCGATAGGTATCTTCCGAGAAGTCCTGGTGGCCGGGGGTGTCGAGCAGGTTGACCACGTGGTCGCGGAACTCGAACTGCATCACCGACGAGGCGACCGAAATACCGCGCTGCTTCTCGATTTCCATCCAGTCGGACGTGGCGTGGCGGCCCGATTTACGGGCTTTCACGGTACCGGCCATCTGGATCGCGCCCGAGAACAGCAGCAGCTTTTCGGTCAGCGTGGTCTTACCCGCATCCGGGTGGGAGATGATGCCGAAGGTGCGGCGGCGCAGCACTTCGCGCGCGATCAGCGCCGGCGTCTTGGCGCTGGCGGCGCTGGCAGACGGAGCGCCGTCATCGTTAATCTCGCTGTTATTCTCGGGCATTACGTTTTCGATATCGTTGGACATGTGTTCGCGATCTGGGGCGGGTTCTGCAAAACCCTCGATTTTACCGATACTTCGCCACCCCGTGTGAATTTTCCAACCACTCTACTCTCCCCTGACCCTGCGCCACCCCACGCGGTGTGCCTCGGCCGACACCTCCTCCACCCCGCGATCGGTCTTTTTGGTGCCATCGGCCAGGGTGGTGATGATTTTTTGCTGGCCATCGGGCAGCCGCACCACGATATACCCTACCGCCGCCGAGGCGCTCGACAGCGTGACACCGGCCGGGTAGCTGCGCACCGAGTGGCCGTTGCACACGTTGAGCTGGTACAGATTGCTCGAGCCGCCCACCGAGCACGAAGACGACGACGTCGGCATATTGGTCACCAGGTTGGCCACGCCGCTGATGATCTGCGGGTCGAGGTTCATCCGTTCGCCGGCGTTAAGCGAAAAATCGAGGTACCAGCCGTCGCGCTGGGCCAGGTCCACCGCGTTGTCGGTGATCGCATAGGTCGCGGAATTGGTACCGTCGTTGGACAGGCTCAGGGACTGCCGCACCATGGTCGAGCCGCGCACGTTGACGGTGGCGCCACCGTCCTTGACCACGTACAGGCTCTGGAGATCGGTGTTCGACGTATCGGGAATATCGAGCAGCCGCCCCGTGCCAAACAGGACCATGCGCATGCCTTGCAGCACGGTGCTGGTCACGCCGTTGCTGGTACTGGTGGCCGGCACGCCGCACAGCGTGACGTCGGGCCTGGTGGTGATCGGCTTCAGCGCACCCGCGTCGCCCATCTTGAGCACCGCCACCGCGCCGCTGGCGGCGGTGAAGTCGAAGCGCCACATCTGGCCCAGCAGGTCGCCGCCGTACACATAGGTCGCGCGCGGATCGGTGGCCGGGTCGTTCGAGATCGCCGTGATGCGCGCCAGCCCCGATGGCGTGGTGGTGTCGCCAGAACCGGTGGGGACTTTTTTCAGCAGCTCGCCCGTGTACGCATCGAGCACGTACAGGTAGCCCTTGCCGTCGCCGCCGGCCACGCCGTCGCTGCCGGGCACGTTGTTGTAGCCGGAAGTGAGGAACACCACCCAGCGGCCGTCGGCCAGCGTGCCGAATTGCGGATTGCCGAAAGTGAGGCCGAGGTCGGCATCGCTGCGCGCGCACACGCTGGCGTCGGCGCAGAACTCCCACAGCTGCTTGGGCGCCGAATGCGTGTCGGTGATGTCGAGCGCATAGTAGCCACGCCCACCGGCGTTCAGGCCCGCCACCAGGATCGTGCGCCACTGCTTGCCCGCGCCGATGGTCACATTGACGTCAGCCACCTCGGGCGAACCGTCGGTGGTGTACTGGTGGTTGGTGCCGTAAGTGCTGCTGGCCAGGCCGGGCAGCTTTTTCATGGTAATGCGCGGCACGTAAGCCCATAGCTCGTTGCCGCTGGCGCCATCGAACGCGTGGACCATGCCGTCGTTGGCGGCGACGAACACCGCGCCGCGCCGGAACAAGGGATTGCCGGGGTCGGTGCGGGCGTCCTTGAAGGCGGCGTAGCTGGTGTCCGGGTAATCGGCCAGCGGCGCGCGCACATAGGCCGGCTTCGATGACGCGATGTCGCCCAGCACGATCGGCAGCGGCCCGGTGGCGCCGGCCGGCGTGGTGGGCGTGATGCTATAGGCGCGGTAGCGGATATCGTCGGCATACTGCTGCTGGCCGCGCAGCCAGTTGACCATATTGGTGCCGTCGTTGACGATGGCCTTGTCGGCGGTGGACAGCTGCGTGCATTGCGCCAGCGCGCCGCACTTGTTACTGAACCAGCCGGCCATGGCGCCGCTCATGTTGGCGAAGGTGAACGGCACCGTGTCGCTGCCGGCCACCCCGCCGGCATTCATCATGACGATGGTGCGCGCGTCGGTGGCGGCGGCCACCTGCCGGCCCAGCGTGCTGTGGCTGCTCCAGACCGGCGCCGTGTTGGCCGTGCCGTCGGTGATGTCGATCTTCTGTTCCAGCAGCTCACCGAACCATTTGACGGTGGTGAAGGTGCTGGAAAAGATATCGTTGTCGGACTGGGTGACATTGGGGGTGGACGTGGCGGCAGCGGCGGCTGCCCCGGTGCGGATCTGCATGTTCGACAGCGCTTCGCTCAAGCCGTTGACCACGTCGCGCGGTTCCTGCGCGCTGAAGTATTTGCCGTGACCGTTGATGGCGGCATGCCACAGGTCGTCCACCCGCTCCTGCACCGTGTTGGCCGACACGCCGGTCTGCGGATCGGGCCACACGTACGGGCCGTTGTTGTTCCACGGGCAGCCGGTGGCGGCAGCCGTGATCAGGTTGTAAAAATCGCCGCCGGTGCGGGGCGCCTTGTCGTAATTGGGCTCGTACGTCATCACGCCGTCCACGCCCAGGCCGAGAGTGTAGGTGTTCATGTGCAGGTGGGTGTTTTCGCCAGCGCCAGCCGGCACCGAGCCGGGGCGGGTCATGTCTTCGAGCTCCGGCCGCAGCGACGCGGTGCCCGTGCTCGAACCGCCGTTATACCAGTGCAGCGCCACGTCCGAGATCGACGGCTGCGCCTGCACCCGCGCATCGACGCAGCCGCGCGCCTGGGTGCAGAAGCGCGACGGGTTTTCCACGTTGTCGTTGTTGCGGACGTTGGCGGTGCTGCTGCCGTTCCAGTAGCCGTCGGTGGTAAGGATCAGAAAATTCTGCTGGCACGGGTACTGCACCACCTCCGCCCCCTTGTCGTACGTATACGGCGACAGGTTGGCAAACATGCGGCCCACGTTGTCCATCGCGGTGCGGATCGGCGTGGCGCCTGACGACGTGGTGTTGTACAGCAGCGAATACCAGCTTTCGCGCGCGCTGCCGGTAAAGTCGGCCGGCTTCAGGTCGATGGCGCCGCCCGCTCCCGCCGTCGATAATTTGACGTAGCCCACCTTGTAATTGCTGGTGATCGGCGAAAACGCGATGCCCAGCGACGTCTTCATCATTTGCAGCCGGCTCTTGTAGTACACATACCAGTTGGCGAAGTTGGTCATCTCCTCGGCATAGGTGCAGCTGGCGCCGGCACAGTCGATCCGGTCGGCCGCCTTGGGATAGGTGCGGCCGCTGACGATGTTGACCCGCACGAACGGATTGGGCGCGCCGAGGCCACCCGAGATCGACGCGGTGCTGGTGGGTATGGCGTCGTTGGCGGCTGGCGCGTAACCGCTGGTGGCGCCGCGTACCCAGCTCAAGCCGCCCTGGTTGTCGATGGTGAAATTGCTGATCGCCGCGTTGTTGGACGTAACGCCGTAGTTGATCAGGCAGACGTTGCTGCTGGACAGGCCCGGGCACAGCGCATTGCCGCCGATATAGGCGCGGATATTGCCGCTGGTGCCGATCTTGCCGGCAATCGCATTGGCGACGTAAGCCGGGCTGCGATTGCGGCCCAGGTCCAGGTAGCTCGGGTTGCTGAAGACGCTGTTGCCGATCAGCGTGGTGGAACCGAGCGACAGGTTGCGCACCACGGCGTTCTGGCTGTTCGAGGTATTCGAGCCAGAAAACGTGATCACCGAGCGCGCTGGCGTGGCGCTGGCCACCTGCACCTGCGGCGAGTCCACCGTCAGCCCCCACCCCTGACGGCTGAGATCGTTGACCACCACGCAGTTGGTCAGGCTCTTGGTGTTGCCCACGCAAATCAGGGGTACGACGGCCACGACATTCTCGGCGCCGATGGTGATGCCGAACAGGCTGCACGCGGGCACGGTCGATTGGCCGGTCGGCGTTTTCACGCATGCATACATCTGCCGCAACGAGTTGTTGGGCGTGGCGATGATGGCTGCCGCCAGGGCGCTGGCCATGGTCTGCTGCTTGAACGCGGTGTTGGTGCCGGCGGGCGCGGTGACGGTGTTGGCGACCAGCTCGCTGGTGTTGCCCTGGGAGTCGGTCAGCGTGACGCCGCTGATGCCCAGCGACGTGGCGGTGGCCGAGGCGCCGATCGAAATGGTGCCGTACGCGGCCAGCGCGCCGGTAGGCTGCGAATAGGCCGGATAGATAAAGTTGCCCACGCGCTTGCCCTGGCATTGCGTCAGTTGGCGGTCGCTGCACCAGCGCACCTTGACCGGCACCGGGTAGCCGGGCGGCGCATTGGCGCCGATGGCGGTCGAGACGCAGCTGCGCAGGGTGTCGTCGGCGCAGTACTGGCCCACGCCGATGGTGTAATAGTACGGGCCGGTGGTGGTGGCGTACGGCGTCTGGTACAGCAGGTCCGGGTAGGTATAGCTGGACGTGTTGGTCTGGCAGGTCAGCGTGTTGTTGATGACCACGCACCAGCGCAGGTCGGGAAAACCGGTCACCAGGTTGATATTGCTGTTGACGCTGTTGCCGGCCAGGTCGGCGCGGCTGACGCCGTAACCATCGCCGCTCACCGACGTCCAGTTGCTGGTATTGGCGGCGTTCTGCACCGGATAGGCGCTGCCGTCAGCGCGCACCGGCACCGCGTAGCGGATCTGCGGGTTGTAGTACTGCTTGTTGAAGTCCGGGCTCATGAATGGCGGATGGCCGACCGCGCAGGCCATGGTGCCGAAAGCGAGACTGTAGCTGCTGCGGCAAATGTTGTCGTTGACGTAGTCGGGCGTGTAGGTCTGGTCCATCGATCCGGAGTTGTCGAACAACAGCATCAGGTTCGGTTTGACCGTGCCGGTGCCGGTGATGTTGAGCAGCGGCACCTGGGCGATCTGGGTTTGCGCGGCCATGGCGGACCAGGGCGCCAGCGCCAGCAGAAGCAGGAGTCGAAGTAAATGTTTCATGATCATGGTCCTTTCAGCACCACCGCCTGCGTTACCACGTTGCCGCCGCGGGGGCCGTTGATGCGGGCCGTCACCACGTAGTGCAGCTGCGGCTGGGTGGCGTAGCGCGCGCTGCCCAGCGCCAGCGAACTGCCGAACGCCACCGGCGTCGGCGCGTCCGGCCGGGCCGACGTCTTGATGCAGTTGTTGCCGTTGTAGGGGCCGGGAAAGTCGCACATGCGGTGGATCACGTATTCGACCCTGTCGCCGGCAGCGTTGGCCGCCATGGTGACCGAGCCGGTCCAGAACGCCGGCGTGCTGACGGTCCAGGTGGACGTGAGCGTGGCGACGTAGCCGTGCGCCGCCTGGTTGGTGTCGAGGTCGGCCTTGTTGGCGACCGTGCGCAGGTAGGCGAAGCCCGCGTGCAGGCCGGCGTCCGCTGCCTTGGCCAGCGCCGAATCGTAGGCCAGGTTGGCCGTGGTGAGCGCGCTCGACGTGCTGGACTTGATCAGGTAGATGCCGCTCACCATCATCACGGTGAGCATGATCAGCATGATGGGCAGTGCAATCCCTTGTTGGCGGTGGATCATCATGGCCGCCACTGGGCATTGCGGATCGGGACGATGGTCTCGAACACGCGGTAGCGGTAGCACTTCCAGTCGACCGGGTCGCCGGTCACGGCCACGTTGACCTGGATCGGCGCGGCCGCCACGCTGGCCGGCGCCGCCTGCGCGAACACGGTGGGCAGCACGGTGGTGGCGGTACACGCGCCGTTGGCGCCGGGACGCTCGGTGGTCTTGCTGCGCGCCACCACGGCCAGCCGTACCGCCCCCACCCGCTGGTAGTCGCCGGCGCCGCCGACCAGGCCGTCGCCGTCGGCGTCGATCATGGTGGCGCTCCAGGCGCCGATGCGCATGCCGGTGGCGGTGGTCTCGCCCCAGCTGCTGTTGCCGGGCGTATTCGGGTTGTAGTTCGGTACGGTACGGTTGTCGAAGCCGTACTGTGCCTTGAGCGAGACGATGTTGTCGCTCACCGACGCGCCATCGGCTTCCGAACCCGGCATGTCGGTGGCGCGCAGCAGCAGCACGCCGGCGCGCACCGACCAGGTGTGGAAGTGCAGCCGGTCCGCGCTGCCGAGGTTGTACAAATAGGCCAGGTTGACCTCGTACGGCAAACCCAGCCCTGCCTGCGGATTGAAGCGGAACTGGCCGCCGGTGGCGATCGTCAGCCGGTTGGAAGACGCGCCGCTGCCGGCGCCCGACATTTGCATCAGCGTGCAGCGGGCGCCGGCGGCAGCCAGCGGTGCGACCACCAGCACATCGCCGACATTGAAATCGTAGGGATTGCGGCTATCGACCGCGATCGAGCTTTCGCCGGGCGTGTAATCGGCGGCCAGCTTGACCGAGCCGATGCCGGTTTGCGACGTGCCGCTGTAAAACGTCACCAGGTCCGGGGCCGCCCCGCGCGATTCGATCACCACGGGCGCAAGCGGCGTGATGTCGAGGCCGCCGCGCTGCGCGACCGCCATCCGAAAGCCACGGCTGTCCGAGAACTCGGTATTGCAGCCGGCCAGCATGGGGTCGTTCAGGCCCCAGCCGGCGTCGGCCGCGTCATTGCTGAGCGAATACAGCGCCAGCATGCCGTTCTGCATCGCGTCCGATCCGCCCACCGCCGCATCCTTGGCCTTTTCGCCGCCGATCACCAGCCGCGTGGCAAAGGTAATCGCCAGCATGCCGATCACGATGCTGACCATGAGCTCGACGATGGAAAATCCGTGGCGGTGGCTAAGCATGGCGTCAGTTGGCGATGTAGGCAGTGACAACATGGCGATTCTGCTCGCCGGCAGCCTTGCGCTGCCAGCTGATGCCGATATTTACCTGCGATTGCTGGGTTTGATCCACCACGCGCACCGACAGTTTGGCGCCAGGAATCGCCCGCCGGGTTTCCTGCGCCCACGGCGCCAGAAAGCTGTTGGGCGTGGCGCCTTCGGCCAGATTGTAGCTGGCCAGGTTGGCAATGTCGGTATTCATTGTACCCAGCAGCTTTTCAGCCGCCATGGTGGCTTCGGCACGCATGCTGGCGTCCGACAGCGCCGCATAGGCGCGCGCCTGCAGGCCGATCATGCCGAGCAGGCCGATGCCAAGGATGACGATGGCGATCAGTGCTTCCAGTAAAGCGATGCCCGATTGGCGCGCGGCCGGATGCGATGGCGATGGCAGCGCGCTGGCGTGCTTCGACATGGCATTTATCGATTTCCACGCGGCGCCTGGCTTCGCCTGCGAAGTGGCCAGCACGGTAGCACTGCGACCTGGTGTTTTCATGGCGGACATCCCCGGCTATCGGTACTGGCCACGCTGGGATTGCACTTGGTGGGCATCCCCGCCAGGGTGACCACGAGCGCCACTGGCGGCACGTCGGCGGCGTAGGCGCTGGCAGGGGTCAAGCGCAGGCTCGACAGCCGGTTGCCCACCACCGGATCGACCCAGCCCAAGGCAGTGTAATAGACCTGGGTGGCGCCATCAGGCGAAATGCCGGGCACCAGCACCTCGCTGGGGGGCAAGGTGCTGGCTGCGCGGAATACCGATTTCCAGCCGGCTGTCCCCCGTGGATCGGCAGCCGACGCGGCAGCCGTGGTGGACCAGGCGCCTTCGGTGTCGGTGCAGCGCGCGTCGGGCGTCGGGAAGCAGATATCGACCTGCCAGTCCATCTGGCCGGTGGTCAAATTCGGCGTGAGCGAGATGCGGCTGTGGCTGTTGTGGGCGATGGCCTGCCGCCGCGCCAGGCTGAAGCCGTCGGCGTAGAATTCGCTGGCGGCACGGGCGCGGTTGGCCAGCAGCCAGTGGCTGGCGTTCGGGATGCCGACCGCCAGCATGATGCCGATAATCGACACCGTCACTAGCAGCTCGATCATGGTCAAGCCGCGCTGGCTGGCGCTGACAGCGCTCAGTTGGAACACGTGCCGCCCTTGTGATCGACCCAGCATGAAGTACTGGTACCCCAGCCGGCCGGGCTGCCAGTGGTGGCGCGGGTACCATTCTGGTCCACGGTGTACACGAAGCCGGCAGTCTTGCCGGCGCCGGTGGCGGTGAGCGTGTAACCGGAGGCGCTGGCGTCGGTCAGGGTGTAGGTGAAGTTGGCGGTATTGGCCGGGAAACCGGTCGCGGCGGCAAAGCCGTCGTAGGTGCGGTTGTTGGACCAGAACTGTTCGGCGGCGGACTGGGCGCCGCCGAGCGCGGAGAACGCTTCGCTCAGGCGGCTGCGGGTGACGTAATCGGTGTATAACGGAATCGCGACCGCCAGCAAAATGCCGATAATGGCGACGCTGACCATCAGTTCGATCAGGGTGAAGCCGCGTGGCGAGCGTTGGTGCATGGCTGTCTCCGGGGGGTGGTTCCTGGAAAAAGTGTAATGGGGCAAGCTTGCATTTCCCTGAGGGAATGCTGACAAATTGCTGACAGCCACGATATAAATAGATAGAGTTGCACCTCATGCGGATCAAATTTGCCGGATGTCAATGCGGAATCCGAAAGGTCATCGATGAGAATTATTCGTAGTATGGAGTTCACTGCCAGCCGCGCCTGGGGTGCCGATGACATCGCCAATATGGGCGGCGTTACGACGCGTCTTCACTGGACCGACAAGCCCTATCGATGGCACATCAACGACGGTGAGGAAGTATTTGCCGTGCTGGACGGCACGGTCGATATGCACAACCGGGTAGCAGGCATCGAGCACGTGGCAACCCTGGAAGTTGGCGACATCTTTTTTGCAAACGCGGGATGCGAGCACGTGGCCCATCCTCGTGGAGAGGCGCGCATTCTGGTCGTTGAGCGCGAAGGCGGGGTATGACGAGAATGGAGGCACTGTTGCGCAAACTGGCTTCGCATCTGGCATCGATCGGGGTGGCCAGCATGCTTGCCGCTACCCTGACTTACATTTCCCTGGCAGTTCCAGGGAGCGTGAGCGCGGTTTGCGCCAACTTGGGCACGCCCATTTATTGTCCAGTGCTCGCTTATGGGTTTCCATTGCCATTCCTGGCAGATAACCAGGGTATCTCGCCGGTTGGTTCAGTTTCCAGAGACCCGTTATCAGTATTGATCGGTGAGGATGATATTTTGTGGGGGCGACTGGCAATCAACGCTTTGTTCTGGATGCTGGTGTCGATAGCCGCTCGGCTGTTGTGGCTGCGCCGGCGGCGTAATCTTGCCCCACCATTCGAAGAATGAACTCTCAGTTCCATGAGTCAATACCACAGTATTCGGCATGCGCCAAGGGCACACCGCCAACGCTATATATTGCTAACGATAGTGGTGCCCCCATGATCTATAAAGATTACGGCTTGCGGCTTGCGGCTCAGGAAAAATGTACCTTGAACACCGCCCCCCGACCTGCAATCCCCTCGCCCACCGTCAACGCCGCCCCATGCACCCGGGCGATATCGCGCACGATCGCCAGTCCCAGGCCGCTGCCGTGCGATTTATCATCGAGCCGCACGTAGCGGCTGAAGATATCGTCCCGCCGTGCGGCAGGAATGCCGGGGCCGTTGTCCTCTACAGCGAGGAAGACACGCTCCCCTGCGACGCCGCAGCGCACCGTCACCGTCCCGCCCGTCGGCGTATAGCGCAGTGCGTTGTCGATCAGGTTATCGATCAGGTCGCGCAGCAGGAAGCGGTCGCCCGTCACCGGTGCCGGCTGCAGTTCGAAACCGAGATCGATGCCCTTGCGTGCGGCTTGCTCGACGAACTGCTGGATGGCTTCGCCCACCAGGGCCTCCAACGCCAGTGGTTCGAGCCGGGCCTTCTCAAAGTGATGAGGTTCGGCGCGCGCCAGTGACAGCAGCTGGTTGGTTTGCCTGATCATGCGCTCGGTGGCCGCTTGCATCAGGCGCACCGATTGCGCCGTCGCCGGTTCGGCGTGGCGCGCGCCCAGCCATTCGAGCTGGGTTTTCAGGCCGGCAAGCGGCGTGCGCAACTGGTGCGCCACGTTGGCCAGGAAATCCTGCCGTGCCCTGGCGCCCTCGCTCACTTTTTCCAGCAAGCCGTTCATGGCGGACACCACCGGTTCAAGCTCGTACGGCACCCGCGACGGGTCGAGCGGCGCCAGCTCCTCGGCTTCGCGCGTGCCCAGGTCGGCGCGCAGGCGGTTCAACGGCCGCAAGCCGTTGCTGACCGAGAACCAGATCAGGCCCATGCTGGCGACGGCAAACACGCCTTCCATCAACAGCAGCGCGCGCAGCACCGCCTGGCGCAACTGCTCCTGCTTGCGCGCGGTGTCGGCGGCAGCCTGGGCGCTGGCCGCTGCCGGCACAGCCTGGGGCGCCGCGAGCGCGGCCAGCTTGTAGGCCAGTACGCCGCCGGCCAGGTTGATCAACAGGATCGGACCGATCAGCCACTTGAGCAACCGCAGCCGGATGCTGATCATGGCGCGGCGTCGGCAGCCGGGGCCGGAGCCAGCTCCAGCATATAGCCAAAGCCCCGGATAGTGCGGATCGCCACCCCGGCGTCGGCAATTTTCAGCCGCAGGCGCGACACATAGACTTCCACCGCGTTGAGCGTCAAGTCGTCGCCCCACGGCAAGATCGCTTCGATGATCTGCTGCTTGGAGACCACCCGCGCGCCGTGCTGGAGCAAATACTCGAGGACGGTCCATTCGCGCACCGACAGGTCCACCACGCGGTCGCGCACGCGGGCGCGGCGGGTGGCGCAGTCGAGCGTAAGCTCGCCCATGGCCAGCACCGCTAACGGCTCGCCGTGACGCCGCGCCAGCGCCCGCACGCGCGCCACCAGCTCAGCGCTGGCAAACGGTTTGACCAGGTAGTCGTCGGCGCCGGTTTCCAGGCCGCGCACGCGGTCTTCGATGGCGTCGCGTGCGGTAAGCAGCAGCACCGGCACCCGGCCGCCGCGCGCGCGCAACCGCCGCACCACTTCGAAGCCGTCCATGCCGGGCAAGCCGATATCGAGCACCACCACCTCGGCGGCATCGGCACGCTGCAGCAGCTGGTCGGCAGCATTGCCGTTATCGACCACCTGCACCGTCATCCCCTGCGCGGTCATCACGCGGCACAAGCCGTCGGCAATCACGCTGTCGTCCTCCACTACCAGTATCTGCATGGTGTGCGCCGTATTTGTTGAATATATGCATTATGCGCCCGCGCCGCTCGGAAACCTACAGTGCGGCGTAGGACCAGGCCTACAAAGCTGTGTAGCCCATGCCTACAGAAGGGCGCCCCCTCGTCTTATGTTCGGGAATTAACATTGCCCATACGATGTAACCTGTACGTGAGGTACCTCACACAAAGCCTTCAAAGTAGCGTCCGAAACATCGAATTAGTCAGACATCAGCGAGGAAAAATATGATCAACGTCCAAAACAACGCCACCATTGCACCGGTACCGCGCCGCCTGCCAGCGGGCGCCGACCAGGTCAAGGCGTCGTCGCGGCCCGTGGTCACTTACAGCGGCACCCAGCAAAATGAATTGCTGGCCGCGCTCCCGCGCGACATCCTCGAATCGCTGTTCGAACACCTGGAACTTGTGACCCTGCCCTTCGGCAAGGAGCTGTTCGAGTGCGGCGGCACCATGGATTATGTGTACTTCCCTACCACCGCCATCGTTTCGCTGCTGTACGTCATGGAAGACGGCGCCACGACCGAGATTGCCGTGGTTGGCCATGAAGGCGTGATCGGCGTGTCGCTGTTCGATGGCGAACGCGCCATGTGCAGCGCCGTGACGCAAGCTGCCGGTTACGGCTATCGCATGAAAACCCAGCACCTGCGCGCAGCGTTCAGCCAGGGCGGCGCCCTGCCTGCACTGCTGATGCGCTACAACACGGCGCTGTTCGCCCAGATGGCGCAAAACGCCGTCGGTGGCCGCCACAGCTCGATCGAGCAGAAACTGTGCCGCTGGCTGCTGGACCGTCTCGACCGTTCGCCAGGCAATGCACTGAAGGTCACGCAGGAAATGATTTCCATCATGCTTGGGGTGCGTCGCGAGAGCATCACCGCCGCAGCCGGCAAGCTGCAGGACGAGGGCCTGATCACCTACCGCCGTGGCAATATCACCGTGCTCGACCGCTCGGCGCTGGAAGCGTATGCCGGTGAGTGCTACAAGGTCGCCAAGACCGAATACGACCGCCTGCTGGTCGATGTCGGCCGCTGCTGATCGCAGGCCGTTATCGCCGCCGCTCCGTTGATCTACATATCTCTTGCTTGCGCTACCACCAGCGGTAACGAACCACGCAACACGGTTTCAAGCAGTACCCCGTAGGGGGGGATGGCGCGCAAGCAGCACCTCCTTCCTCGCCGGGATAGCGTCCTAAGCGGCAGGCGCAGCCCGGCGCTCTTCCATCATGAAAACAGGCGCGGCCCGTTTTTCTTGTTGCGGCGCCACGTTGTCATGTACGGGTATCGCCACTTCGATGCAGGTGCCGCAGTCATTGCGGCCGCGCCGGATATTCAGGGTACCGCCCAGCAGCAAGGCGCGTTCGCGCATGCCCAGCAAGCCATGCGACATCGGCTTGGCGATATTGGCGGCGGAAATGCCGACGCCATCATCGATAATGCGCAGCATCAGGCCTTCCTGGTTACGATTGAGCATGACCGACACCCTGCTGGCCTTGGCGTATTTGCGAATATTGTTCAGCGACTCCTGGACAATGCGGAATAGCGCAATCGACAGGTCGCCGGCATCGCGCGTCAGCAATTCGATCTCGTCGTCCACGTCGCAGTCGCAGCGCACTGTCGCCATGCGGGAAAATTCCTGGCAATAGCTTTCAATCGCCGCGCACAGGCCCAGGTTGTCCAGCAGGCTCGGGCGCAGGTTCTCGACGATGCGGCGCTTCATTTCCACCACTTCCACCAGCGAACCGCGCGCGCGCTTGAGCTGAGCGGCCAGTTCGGGATCGGTCTTTTGCAACTTCATGGTGACCGCCGCAATATCCATGTTGATGGACGTCAAATGAGCGCCTATTTCATCGTGCAGCTCACGTGACAGCCTGACCTTCTCTTCTTCGCTGATGCTGATCAGGTGGCGCGACAATACAGACAGCTGCTCGGTGCGCTGCTCGACCTGCGATTCCAGGTTTTCGTTGGCAATTTTCAGCGCGTGCTCGGCCTCCGCGCGGGTGGCGAAGCTGCGCCCCACCAGTTGATAAAACATGATCAGCACCACGATGGCGACGGCATTGATGCCCATGCCCAGTATTACAGCCTTCTGGTATTCCTCGTAGAACATGGCGCTGCGGGCCTTGAGCGTTTCGTTCTGCTCCTGCTCCATGATCACCACCTGCAGGCGGATCTCATCCATGCTGGCGCGGCCGTCGCTCACGCGCGCGATCTTGACGATTTCGCTGAGCCCGCCTTCGCGATAGACGTCGAGCGACTGGGTCATGATGGTCAGGCGGCGGCGTACCAGGGTTTTTAATTGCGCCAGGTTTTTCAGCTGGTTGGGATTATCGGCCAGCAGCTTTTCCAGCTCGCGGAACTCCGCTTCACTCTCGGCCAGCGCGGTGCGCGTAGGGCCCAGGTAAGCGTCATGGTCGGACAGAAAATAGCCGCGCATGCTGCTCTCGGCGTCGAGCACCAGCACGTTCAGGTATTGGAGACGGTCGGCGACACGTGCGGTCTGGCCGATCAGGACCTGGGCGCCGCGCAGCGCCTGCAGGTTGTGGAACAGGCTGAACCCGTTAACGATCAACAATAAGGCACAGGTGACGCACAGGACAGTCTTGTACAGCGGCAAGCGACGATGCGGCGCTGAATCGACGGTAAAATACATCCTCTTCCTTCAATCAGTAAGGCGACAGCACGCCCAAGCCAATCAATTATAGACGGGAAGTAAGATGAGTGCGCACTGCAACAGTGCGCAAAGAAAAGATAGATGCCGGCCCGCACCACAGGAAATTTCCCCGTGGAATCAGGCATGGTTTGTTAATCAAGCAGATTGTTTTTCATGGCGTAATAGGTCAGGTCGCTATTGGACTGCATGCCCATTTTTTCCATGATGCGGGTACGGTAAGTACTCACGGTTTTGATGCTGAGCGACAGTGCCACACCGATATCGGACACGGTGGCGCCACGCGCCAGGCGCAGAAACACCTGGAACTCGCGGTCCGACAACTCCGTGTGCAGCGCCGTGTTGGGGTCGCGGTCGAAGCTTTGCGCCAGCAGTTCGCCGACGGTGGAGCTGACATACCGACGGCCCTGGTACACGGTGCGCACGGCGGTCATCAGTTCGTCCGCTTCGCACTCCTTGTTCAGATAGCCGTTAGCGCCCATCTTGAACAGGTTGAGTGCGTACTGCTGCGCCGGGTAGCCGGACAGGATCAGCACCGGAAGGTCGGGCTGGCCTTGTCGGATGGTGCGCAGGGTATCGATGCCGCTTTGATCTGGCATAGCGATATCGAGCAACAGCACATCGCAGATTTCGCGGCGCGCAATGTCAAGCGCTTCGCGCCCGGTACCGGCTTCCGCCACCACGTCGAAATCGTCCGAAGACGAAAAAATCTGTTTGAACCCTGCTCTTACTATTTGATGGTCGTCACAAATGGCAACGCGTATCATTGTTTCCTCTCGTCGTGTCCGGCATACACGCCCTGGGCGCGGGCCGGACTTCACGCCACCGTATTTCAGCAGTCGCTGACTTATTAAATAATATTGAAAGTATATCAGCAATCACACTTTTGACGCATCGTTCGCCAGCGGTGTGCACCACGAGGTGTTATTGCCCTTGCCTGAGCAGACCGAGAATATCGAGCAGTTCGCTACGTATCAACTCGCGGTCCAGCGGAGCAGGAACGTCCACCGGGGCAATGTCGTTGACAGACACTTGCGCATCATACTCTTCCTGGATGCCCCCAGTGGCACGGCTGTCGAGTTTATTGCGTGCACCGCTGATCGTGAACCCTTGTTCATACAGCAGTTCGCGGATACGGCGTATCAGCAACACTTCGTGGTGTTGATAATAGCGGCGGTTGCCGCGTCGCTTGACGGGCTTGAGCTGGGTGAACTCCTGCTCCCAATAGCGCAGCACATGGGGCTTCACGCCACACAGCTCGCTCACTTCGCCAATGGTGAAGTAGCGTTTGGCGGGGATCGGTGGCAAAACCACCAGCTCGGACTTGGCAGGGCGATCGTTTATCAAGAATCAGCTCCCGTCAGGCGGCGCGCGCCATCGGATTGCTCTCTTCGACCATGCCCTTGAGTTTTTGGCTGGCATGGAAGGTCACGACGCGCCGCGCCGTGATCGGAATTTCTTCCCCGGTCTTGGGGTTGCGGCCAGGACGCTGCGGCTTGTCGCGCAACTGGAAGTTGCCGAAGCCGGACAGCTTGACCGCCTCGCCGCGCTCGAGCGCATTGCGGATTTCATCAAAGAAGGTTTCCACCATGTCTTTAGCCTCGCGCTTGTTCAGGCCCACTTGCTCGAACAGCAGTTCGGCAAGCTCCGCCTTGGTCAGCGTGGGCAGATCTTTTTCTGCATCCTGGCGTACCTTGGCCACTTGCATGGCCCGGTGCAAATCGGCAGCCAATGCTGACTGGAGTACGGCGGAATCAACGTCGTGATTATTAATTTTCCTGCCCTGCCTTTAAAAACGCATGAGCCCGGCCAAATGGCCGGACTCCCGGATGATAAAAAGAAACGTTTGTGCTGGTTCAGCTACAGCTTAGCCAAGCTTTTTGCCAGCCCGCTATGCTATCACGCCCGCAGGCGCGCACCATGTTTCTGCTGTGCGGCACTCGCCGCTGCGGTCATGATGGCCTCGACCACATCGTCCTGCAGAGTGTTTTGAGTATCTTGTAAGCTAAACCGGAAAGCAAGCGATTTCTCGTCCGCCTCCAGGCCCTTGCCGCGATATTCATCAAACAAAACAATGGCTTGCACCAACTTGGCTTGCGGACTCGCTTGCACTGCGGCATGGAAGGCATCGAGCACATCCTGCGCGGCCACGCCCTGCTTGACCACCACGGCCAGGTCGCGCGTGGCGCCCGGGAACTTGGAGATCTCGACATATTCTGGCACAGTGCGTTGCTGCAAAGCAACCGCATCGACTTCGAACACGACCGGTGCATTCGGCAGCTCGTACTTTTGCATCCAGCGCGGGTGCAGTTCGCCGATGAAACCGATGACCTGGCCGTTCAGCAGCACGTTGGCCGAGCGGCCCGGGTGCAGCGCCGGGTGTTGCGCTTTTTCGAAGCGCAGCGTTTGCGGTGCGAACAGGTGCTCGAGGTCGGCTTTCAGGTCGAAGAAATCGACTGCGCGGCTGTCCTGGCCCCACTGCTCGTCGGCCACGCTGCCATACGCCATCGCAGCCACGCGCTTGGGCTGCCGGTAGCCAGCGACCGCCAGCGGACCGTCGGCCACGCTGTCGTCGCGCTGGTAGATGGCGCCTACTTCGAACACGCGCACGCGGTTGGTTTTGCGGTTGAGGTTGTAACGGACGTTGGCCACCAGGCTGCCGACCAGGGTCGAGCGCATCACGCTCATCTGGCTGGCGATCGGGTTTTGCAGCTTGATCGGATTGGCGTTGCCGCCGAAGTCCTGCTCCCACGCCGCTTCCACAAAGCTCATATTGACCACTTCCTGGAAGCCCAGGTCGGCCAGCTGGTGGCGCACGGCGAACAGCGAACGGGTGTTTTCCGCGGCGATCACCATGGTGTTGGCAGCGATGGGCGCCACGGCCGGAATGTTCTCGAAGCCGTACACGCGCGCCACTTCCTCGATCAGGTCTTCCTCGATCTCGATGTCGAAGCGGTAGCTCGGTGCGGTGACCGAGAACACGCCGTCCGCCAGCGTGAACGGCAGCGCCAGGCGGGTGAAGATGTCGGCAATGACTTGATCGTCGAGCGGCACGCCGATGACTTTTTGCGCGCGCGCAGTGCGCAGTTGCACCGGGGTGCGCTGCGGCAGGTTGACGACCTGGTCATCGACCGGGCCCACTTGCGTGGCGGCGGTGCCGCAGATGTCCACCAGCAGCGCGGTGATGCGCTCGATGTGTTCGACCACGGTGGCGTAATCGACGCCGCGCTCGAAACGGTGCGCCGCATCGGTCGAGAAGTTGAACTTGCGGGCGCGGCCCTGGATGGCGCTTGGCCACCAGAATGCCGCTTCCAGATAGATCGACTCGGTCTCTAGCGACACAGCGGTGGCGTCGCCCCCCATGATGCCGGCCAGCGATTCAATTTCCTGTTCGTCGGCAATCACGCCCACCCATTCGTTGAGGGTGACGGTGTTGCCATTCAACAGCTTGAGGGATTCGCCCTCTTTCGCCCAGCGCACGTCGAGGCTGCCGTGGATCTTGGCCAGGTCGAACACGTGGCTCGGACGGCCGAGTTCCAGCATCACGTAATTGGAGATGTCGACCAGTGCCGACACCGAACGCTGGCCGCTGCGCTCGAGGCGCTGCTTCATCCAGTCCGGCGTGGCGGCTTTGGCGTTGAGGTTGCGGATGACACGGCCGGCGAAACGGCCGCACAGGTCCGGCGCCGACACTTTTACCGGCAGCACTTCGTCGCTGTTGACGGCCACCGCAGCGAACGTCGGCGCATTGAGCGCCGTGCCGGTCAGTGCCGACACTTCGCGCGCCACGCCCAGCACCGACAGGCAGTCCGCCTTGTTCGGCGTGAGCTTGATGGTGAACTTAAGGTCGTTGAGCGCGTAGTAGTCGCGGAAGTCCTGGCCAACCGGCGCATCGTCCGGCAGTTCCAGCAGGCCGCTGCCCTCTTCCGACAATTTCAGTTCCTTGGCCGAGCACAACATGCCTTGCGACTCGACGCCGCGCAGTTGCCCCACCTTGATTTCAAACGGCTTGCCATCGGCGCCGGGCGGCAGCACGGCGCCGGCCTTGGCGCACACCACGTGCAGGCCGGGGCGCACATTCGGCGCGCCGCAGACGATGGTCAGCAAGGTGCCGGTGCCGACGTCCACCTGGCAGACGTTGAGGCGGTCGGCGTTCGGGTGCTTGGCCATGTCGCGCACCAGGCCGACAACCACGTTGGAGAACGGCGGCGCGACCGGTTCGACCTCTTCCACTTCCAGGCCGGACATCGTCAGCAGGTGGGCCAGTTCGTCCGAAGTCATCTTCGGATCGACCATGGTGCGGAGCCAGTTTTCGGAGAATTGCATAATCAAACTTTCTAGTTGTTTGTACCCGCGACCTTCGAGCCGTCATTCCCGCGCACGGGGGAATCCATGCTGAGCCCACTGAACAAGCGCTCTATGGATCCCCGCGTGCGCGAGGATGACGGTGCAAGCGCCAGCGACCTTGGTTGCTGGCGCAGGCACAGTCAGGGATTAATCTCGTCTTAGTTAAACTGCTTGAGGAAGCGCAGATCGCCCTCGTAGAACAGCCGCAGGTCGTTCACGCCGTAACGCAACATGGTCAGGCGCTCGAGGCCGGAGCCGAACGCGAAGCCGATGTATTTTTCCGGGTCGAGGCCGAAATTGCGCACCACGCTCGGATGGACCTGGCCGGAACCGGAAATCTCGAGCCAGCGGCCCTTGAGCGGACCCGAGCCGAACGCGATGTCGATCTCGGCCGACGGTTCGGTAAACGGGAAATACGACGGACGGAAGCGCACTTGCAGGTCGTCGGTCTCGAAGAAGGCCTTGACGAAGTTCAGGTACACGCCCTTCAAGTCGGCAAAGCTGATGTTCTCGGCGATCCACAGGCCTTCAACCTGGTGGAACATCGGCGAGTGGGTGGCGTCGCTGTCGACGCGGTAGGTGCGGCCGGGCGCGATCACCTTGATCGGCGGCGTGTGGCTGCGCGCGTAGCGCACCTGCATCGGGCTGGTGTGGGTGCGCAGCAGCAGCGGCTTGCCTTCGCTGTCGTTACCGTCGATATAGAAAGTGTCTTGCATCGAACGGGCCGGGTGATTTTCCGGGCTGTTCAGGGCAGTAAAATTGGTCCAGTCGTTTTCGATTTCGGGGCCGTCGGCCACGTCGAAACCGATCGAGCGGAAGATCTCTTCCACCCGTTCCCAGGTACGCATCACCGGGTGCAGTCCACCGCCGGCACGTCCGCGGCCTGGCAGGGAGACGTCGATCGCCTCGGCGTTCAAACGGGCTTGCAGCTGGGCGTCGGCCAGCGCGTCGCGCCGGGCCGTCAGTGCCGTTTCGATCTGCTGCTTGGCAGCGTTGATCAGGGCGCCTTGCGCCTTGCGTGCTTCAGGGTCGAGCTTGCCGAGACCCTTCATCAATTCGGTAATCTGGCCGGTCTTGCCCAGGTATTTGGCTTTGGCGTTTTCCAGTGCGGCGGCGTCGTCTTGCGCAACCGTGAAGTCCTGCACTGCTGAGGCAACGAGTTGTTCCAGGGAGTACATGCGTTTCTTATCCTCAATCAAAAACGGGGCACAGGTTCACACCTTTGCCCCGTCCTTTACGCTGCCCCGCAAAGGGCCGCATCATCAATCAGTGCTTACGCAGCGATTTGTGCTTTGACTACGTTGACAATCGCAGCGAACGCTGGCTTGTCCATCACTGCCATATCGGCCAGGACTTTACGGTCCAGTTCGATTGCAGCTTTCTTCAGACCGTTCATGAATACGCTGTACGTCACGCCATGCTCACGGGAAGCGGCGTTGATACGGGCGATCCACAGGCGGCGGAAGACGCGCTTCTTGTTACGACGGTCGCGGTAGGCGTACTGGCCAGCGCGCATGACTGCTTGCTTGGCAACACGGTAAACCTTGCTACGACGACCACGGTAACCCTTGGCCAGGTTTAAGACTTTTTTATGACGGGCACGAGCTGTAACCCCACGTTTTACTCTAGGCATAGTAACTCCTTAAATTGAGTGTGAGATTAAGCCGATGGCATCATGCGCAGAACCGATTTCACGTCTGCCGCATCGACATTGGTGATACCGCGCAGCTGGCGCTTGGATTTGGTGGTTTTCTTGGTCAGAATGTGACGCTTGAAAGCGTGGCCACTCTTAACGGTACCACCTGGGCGTACGCGAAAACGCTTTTTCGCGGAGCTCTTGGTTTTCATTTTTGGCATAGATATTCTGTCGTTTTACGGACAGCTCCATATCGAAACAGGATTACAGGTGGTAACTACGTTACGCTTAGATGCCTGCTCTCACTTGTTTGTGCAGCGGATGCGAGTCCACTACATTTACTACAGCCGGCGATTATAGCCGACTTTCATTGAAGATGCAGCAAATAAAAAAGGCGCCCGCGCTGGACGCCCTTCTTTGCCACATTGTCACGGCAGCTTACTTCTTTTTCTTAGGAGCAAGCACCATGATCATCTGGCGGCCTTCCATTTTGGGGAACTGCTCGACCTGGCCGTGCGGCTCGAGGTCGGCTTTCAGGCGTTCCAGCATACGGAAGCCAATATCCTGGTGCGCCATTTCACGGCCGCGAAAACGCAGCGTGATCTTGGTCTTATCGCCCTCTTCGAGGAACTTGATAAGGTTGCGCAGCTTGATATTGTAGTCGCCATCATCGGTACCCGGACGGAATTTGACTTCCTTCACGGAGATGATTTTCTGCTTCAATTTCGCCTCGTGAGCCTTTTTCTGCTCCGAGTACTTGAATTTGCCGTAGTCCATCAAACGGCAAACCGGCGGGACCGCCGTAGGGGCGATCTCGACCAGGTCGACGTTTGCCTCTTCCGCCAGGCGGAAGGCTTCGGCCAAAGTCACGATACCGAGTGCTTCGTTATCGACCCCGCTCAAACGCATTTCGGGGGCAGTGATTTCGCCATTGATGCGATGCGACTTGTCAGTAGCTATGGTGATTCCTTTTAAAATTTGATAACTGGCGCGTGCGATCAGGCTTTGTTGGCGATGTCTTGCGACAGACGCTCGATCAGGGCATCGACGGACATGACGCCCAAATCGACATTACCCCGGGCCCGCACGGCCACGGTGTTGGCATCCCGCTCCTTGTCGCCCACCACGAGGATGTACGGCAGTTTTTGGACGGAATGTTCACGTATTTTATAGTTTATTTTCTCATTACGCAAATCGGTCTGTACACGGAACCCGCTGCGGCGCAGCTTTTCAGCCACTTGCTGCACGTATTCGGCCTGCGCGTCCGAGATATTCAGGACCGATACCTGAACCGGCGCCAGCCATGCCGGCAGCGCGCCTGCATAGTTTTCGATCAGGATGCCGATGAAACGTTCCATCGAACCGACGATGGCCCGGTGCAGCATGACCGGCACCTGGCGCGTGTTGTCCGCCGCCACGTATTCGGCACCGAGGCGCTCGGGCATGAAGAAGTCGACCTGCATGGTACCCACTTGCCATGGACGGCCAAGCGAATCCTTCAGGTGGTACTCGATCTTCGGACCGTAGAACGCGCCCTCGCCCGGCAGTTCGGTCCAGGTCACGCCGCAGGCGCGCAAGCCCGAGCGCAGCGCTTCTTCGGCTTCGTCCCACACTTCGTCGGTACCGATGCGGTTGTCCGGACGCAGCGCCAGTTTCACTTCGATATTGTGGAAGTGGAAATCGGCATACACCTCCATCGCCTGGGTGTGGAACGACACCACCTCCGGCTCGATCTGCTCGTGCGTGCAGAAAATGTGGCCGTCATCCTGGGTAAAACCGCGCACGCGCATGATGCCGTGCAGCGCGCCCGACGGCTCGTTGCGGTGGCACTGGCCGAACTCGCCGTAGCGCAGCGGCAGGTCGCGGTACGAACGCATGTTGCTGTTGAAAATCTGCACGTGGCCGGGGCAGTTCATCGGTTTCAGCGCATACGAGCGGTTTTCCGACTCGGTGACAAACATGTTTTCGCGGTAGTTGTCCCAGTGGCCGGTCTTGGCCCACAGGCTGGCGTCGAGGATCTGCGGCGCCTTCACTTCCTGGTAGCCGTTGACCTGGTACTTGTGGCGCATGTATTGCTCCACTTGCTGCCAGATGGTCCAGCCTTTCGGGTGCCAGAACACCAGGCCCGGCGCTTCGTCCTGGAAGTGGAAGAAATCGAGCTGCTTGCCGAGCTTGCGGTGGTCGCGCTTTTCCGCTTCTTCGAGCTGGAACAGGTACTGTTCCTGGTCTTCCTTTTTCGCCCAGGCGGTGCCGTACACGCGCTGCAGCATCTCGTTCTTGCTGTCGCCGCGCCAGTAGGCGCCGGCCAGCTTCATCAGCTTGAACACTTTCAGTTTGCCGGTCGATGGCACGTGCGGACCGCGGCACAGGTCTTCAAAGCCACCTTCGCTGTACAGCGAGACGTCCTGATCTTCCGGAATCGAGGCGATGATTTCCGCCTTGTAGTTTTCACCGAGACTCTTGAAGTGAGCCACCGCTTCGTCGCGCGGCAACACACGGCGCGTGACCGGCTCGTCCTTCTTGGCCAGCTCCACCATTTTCTTTTCGATCGCAATCAGATCGTCAGGCGTAAACGGGCGCTTGTACGAGAAGTCATAATAAAAACCGTTGTCGATTACGGGACCGATGGTGACCTGCGCGTCGGGAAACAATTGTTTGACAGCATACGCCAGCAAGTGGGCAGTCGAGTGACGGATCACGTCCAGGCCCTCGGGGTCCTTGTCGGTGATGATGGCCAGGTCGACGTTTTTCTCGATCAGGTGGGAAGTATCCACGACTTTACCGTCGACCTTGCCCGCCAGCGCGGCTTTGCCGAGGCTGGTGGCAATGCTCGACGCGACCTGGGCGACAGTGACGGGACCCTCGAACTCGCGGGCGGAGCCATCTGGAAGGCGGACTGAAATCATGAATTTCTCCCTATGGGCGCATGGCGCGCCTGTTGGTACATTGAATTAAAAAACGCGGACGAAAAAAAACGCGGACTAGCCGCGTTTTCTCTTTTTTTGAGCAAAAAGGTTCCCGTTCGACTAGCGTCACTCCCAAAGCTTGGTAGTAGTTCGCGGTGTCATAACCGGGATGCCTTTCTCGCTCTTACATGAAAGGCAGGCTCAAAAAGACCGCAGCCGCGTTGCACCACCTTGCCGTGCAACCGCACTGTCTGCGGTGGTGCGCCTTGCTGCGCTCATTTTGAACCAGCCTCATTTTGGATTCTGGTGGGCGGTGAGGAATTCGAATCCCCGACCCCTTGGATGTCGACCAAGTATTCTAACCAGCTGAACTAACCGCCCTGTTGCACTACATTTTACTACTCATTTACTGCGATACTGCGAATTCTGGTGGGCGGTGAGGAATTCGAATCCCCGACCCCTTGGATGTCGACCAAGTATTCTAACCAGCTGAACTAACCGCCCGAAGACCAGCATTATAGAGAGCGAAAAGCAGAATGACAAGGGGCTTCATAGGAAAGATTTACGAATAGCACTATGACGATAGCGCACGCTGTCCCTGCTTCCAGTAAACTCCCTGTATCTATTCATACACAAGAACAGCCATGTCCTTAGATACCCGCGCCTCCCCTTCCGCCCACTTGCACGAGCACCGCAGCGACGACGCCAAATACAAGCACGTCAGCGTGCAGCGCAGCCAGAAGGTGCTGGCCTGGGCGCTGCTGCTCACGCTCAGCTTTGCAGTCGTGGAAGCAGTCACCGGTTTCATGGCCAACTCGCTGGCCCTGATCTCCGACGCCGGCCACATGGTGACCGACGCCGCCGCGCTGGGCCTGGCGCTGCTGGCGCAAATGATTTCCAAGCGGCCGCCATCGGCGCGCCACTCGTTCGGCTTCGGCCGCGCCGAGGCGCTGGCCGCGTTCGTCAACAGCCTGGTGCTGCTGGTCCTGGTGGCGTGGATCGTGTATGAAGCGGCGCAGCGTTTTTCCAAGCCCGAGGAAGTGCACGGCTCCACCGTGTTTGTCGTGGCGGGCATCGGCTTGCTGATCAACCTGGTGCTGGCGTGGATGCTCTCGCGCGGCGACAGCAATATGAATACGCGCGCCGCCCTCGTGAATGTCATGGGCGACTTGCTCGGCTCGGTCGCGGCGCTGATGTCGGGCGCGGTCATCTATTACACCGGGTGGATGCAGATCGATCCGCTGCTGTCGCTGTTCGTCGCGCTGCTGATCCTGCGCTCCACCATCGGCGTGCTGCGCGAGTCGTACCACTTCCTGATGGGCGGCGTGCCCGAGCCGATCGACTACCTGGCCGTGGGCGCCGACCTCGAGCACATCGAAGGCGTCTGTTCGGTGCACGACCTGCACGTGTGGGACATGTCGCCGGGCGAACCGGCGCTGATCGGCCACGTCGAGATAGTCGAACTGCAGCGCTGGCCGCAAATACTGCAGGCGATCAAGGCGATGCTGCTCGACAAGCATGGGATCGACCATATAACTTTGCAGGCGGAAGTGGCGCAGGCGCCGGGACCGCAGCCATGATGCGCGTGCTCGCGATGCTGTGCGCGCTGCTGGCCGTGGGCAACGCGTCCGCCTGCATGTGCGAGAGAGAAAGTGCCGGCTTTATTCACGCCAACCTCCAGCGCCTGCCGGCCAATGCGCGTGGCGCCCTGTTCCAGCTGCCGCCCGGGTCTGCCATCACATTGCAGGCGCAGGCGTTCACCATCGTTTCGGATCGGCACGCCAAGCCGCTCAAGGCGGAGCTTTCCTGGCCCACGCTTGGTCTTGCGCATCCAAGGTTGCTGTCGGCGCGCATGTTGGCGCGGGTGGGACCGGTGGGCGGCTTCCAGCCCGGCGTGCGCTACACCATTACCTATCACGGCAACGCAAGCGGCTGGCATCATCCAGTGCGTGCGGAGTTCATCGTCGATGCAGCACCGCTGAAGGTGGGCAGCTACCAGCTGGTGCTCAGCGACACCCCGGCCCGCCGCCTGCTGGCACTGCCAGGCGAGGGCAGCCCGTGCTCGACCAACCAGCCGGCGATCGTGGCCGCGGTGACGTACCGGATTCCGGACCACTACGCCCCCTATCGCAGCGCCATGATCTATGCCTCGGAAATACGCGGCGCCGACGGGTCGTCGCGCCTGGCGGCATACTCGCCTTCGATCTGCGCGCCGTGGACGCTGGACGCCACCGCCAAGAGCGGCGGACGCGACCTGCTGCACACGCGCTGCGAACAACCGGGACCGCCAGCGACCGTGCGCGGGCACGCCGGGCTACTGGAAGTGGAAGACAGCTTGCAAGCGACCAACGATGTGGCAGTGGACTTCAGGCAGGCGCCGGGCCAGGCGTGCAGCGGAGGCAGCATGCTCAACGAGGCGTTTGCCAACGACGATGCCGCCCGGGTCACAGAACTGGTCTGCGCGGTCGATCGAGAGCCATGGTACCTGGACGACGTGCCGCACCCCACGCTGCCATCGCCGCTCACGCTGATGAAACTGGCCTTCCTGCGCAACCCGCCACCGAAAGCCTGCATGGCTGCGGCATGGTCGCGCTGGGGAAGCGAAGCGCGGCACAGGTTGCGGCACGTGGAACGCTTTTTCAATCCTTTCCATATCGACCTGGACGCAATCATGTATGCACTGGCCACCCCGGACGCGCCCCCTCCTTCCTCCACCAAGAAATAGCACCATGCACAACTTCGAAAAACGCCGCGACCGGTATGAACTGTTCGCGTCCTTTGAAAAACCGCTCGTCAACCTCAGCTTCGAGCTGCCGATGCCGGACTTCCGGCCCTACTGCAAGGCCCATGGCCTGCCGCCGTTCCACTTTTTCCTGTACTGCGTGCTCAATGCCGTCAAAGGGATCGACAACTTCATGTACCGCGTGCTCGATGGCGAAGTGATCAAGCTCGACGACTTTGCAGCGTCGTACACCGTCATCAACCACAACAACGATCTGAACATCACCAAGTTCGAGATGACCGCCGATTTACCGACGTTCATCGCGCGCAGCCTGGCGGCCAAGCAGGTTGCCGAAAGCCGCACCGAGCTGGCCAACATGGGACCCTTGATGACGCCGCTCGAGCAGAAGCAGAACGTCCACATCACCTGCATGCCGTGGTTCAAGCTCACCTCGGTCGAGCACCCGATCTATCGCCATGCCGACTACGACATTCCCTCGCTGGCCTGGGGCCGCTTTGGCGAGGCCCGGGCTGATGGCATGATGATGGTGCCGTTTTCGGTGCAGGCGCACCACGGCTTTGTCGATGGCTACCATGTGCACCTGCTGGCGCAGTCGATCGCGGCGCGGGCCCGAGATCTGATCGCGGGTTGACGCCAACAAACGGCGCCGTGGCGCCAGCCTGCCCCGAGTGCGCCGCAATAGCCACGCGGCCGGGGGCCTGCAGGCAATCCGACTGTCGTCCAGTGCAGTCGACGCCGGCAACACCGGCGCCACCGCTTTCCGCACCACGACAAGCCGGGGTCAGCTGCAGCCCTGTGACAATGAAGGCAGTTCCGACAGGAACAGCCGGGCAGCGCGCGCGGACGCGCCGTCGCAGGAAGTGCTGGCGTTGCTGGTCGCGCCGTCACTGCTGGTCGTGCCGGCGTTGCTGGTCGTGCCGGCATTGCTGGTCGTGCCGGCGTTGCTGGTCGTGCCGGCATTGCTGGTCGTGCCGGCATTGCGGGTCGTGCCGGCGTTGCTGGTCGTGCCGGCATTGCTGGTCGTGCCGGCATTGCGGGTCGTGTCGGCCTTGCCGGTCGTGCTGGTCGTGCCGATAGTGCTGGCGGCCAGCGACAACGCCAGGCCGAACTCGCGCCAGGCAGCCGGCTGCAGCGGCAGCGCGCGCACGCCGCGCATGCTGTCCGGCAAAGCGGACTCGGGGATGATCGACACGCCCATGCCTTCGCGCACCAGCACTGCCGCGCTGGCCAGATCGCGCACCGTCACGCGCACGTCGCTCAAGACCAGGCCGGCCTGCGCGGCAAGACTGGCGCCATGCACGTGGCAGCCGCCGGTGGCCAGCACGAATGGCTGGTCGGCCAGCTCATGGAGCGCAATCCCCGCTTGATACGAACGGCGCGCCAGGCGGTGGGTGGCAGGCACGACAGCGAGCCAGGCATCGCGGCCGATCACGGCAACCTGTCGATCCGGCGCCGGATTGATCACAACGCCCAGATCGACCGTGCCGTCCGCCAGCCACTGTTCGACTTCGTGATCGGTGCCTTCGAGGATGACCACCTCGATCGCCGGGTGACGGCGCCGAAAGGCCGCCACCAGCGGTAACAGCACGGTGGCCAGCACCGACGGAAAACTGGCAATACGCAAGCGGCTCGCAGGCATGCCCCGCTGTTCATCGGCCATGGCGCGGATGGCACCGAACTCGGCCAGCATGGCCTGCGCACGGTGCAGCACGCGCTCACCAAAACTGGTCAGCGCGACATCGCGCCGCTCGCGCACGAACAACCTGGCGCCAAGCGCCTGCTCGATCTGCGCAATGGCCTGGCTGGCGCCCGATTGCGTCATGCCGAGCACGCTGGCCGCGCGCGAGATATTGCGGGTCTCGGCCACCGTCATCACCAGCCGCCAATGGGTCAAATTCATCATCAGAAAAACTAATACCAGAATACTAAAGCATTAATTTTACAGCCATGTGGCGCCGGCCTACAGTAGGGCCTTCTCCTTTTGCCACCGGATACCGATGAAACTGTATTTTGCACCGCGCACCTGCTCGCTCTCCCCTGCCATCATCCTGCACGAACTCGCATTGCCACACCAGATGCTCAGGGTCGACAACGCCACCAAACGCACGGCCGATGGACGCGACTTCCTGGCCATCAATCCGAAAGGCTATGTAGCGGCGCTTGAACTCGACAATGGCACGGTCCTGACCGAAGGCCCCGTGATCGTGCAATACCTGGCCGACCTGTCGCCCGCTGCCGGCCTGGCGCCGCCGGTCGGCAGCTGGGAACGGTTGCGGCTGCAGGAGTGGCTCAACTTCATTTCCAGCGAACTACACGCCGGGGTGGCGCCGCTCTTCAACCACGGCTTGCCGGACGCCGTGCGCGCTCACTTCCGCGCCCGCATCGAGCTCCGGATGAAGGTGATCGAGTCTACCTTGCAGCGCCAGCCATACCTCGCTGGCGGCAACTTCAGCGTCGCTGATGCCTTCCTGTACACGGTGCTGGCCTGGTTTGCCTGGTTCGACCTGCCGCTGGCGGCGTGGCCGGCAGTTGCGGCATGGCACGCATCGGTGGCAGCACGGCCGGCCGTGCAGGCGGCGCAACATGCGCACGGATAATACGGGGCCAGCGCAGCAGCGGCGTCAATACACTTCGATACATGGCTAGCCGATTTCAACGGTAAGACGAAACCATGTTCATGTCTCGGGAGGCGCCGTGCACAAGCCGTCGATTGCTCTGATGATTGTCGGCATATGCTCTGCGGGAGCTGCCGACGCCACTGCCGCCGGACCGCTACCGCCGCGTCTGGTTGCCGCCGAGCGCAACGGTCAGCTGCTCTTGCTGCTGCCCGAAACCCACGCCGGACTGCGCAACCAGTACGACCACTATTTCCAGACCGTGATTGCCCCCCGCGTTTGCCGCGTCCAGCCTGTTGCTGAGCGAGCGCTCATCACCGCTCCAGGCCGAGGCCAGCCTGCGCTACCAGCCCTGCCCCGATCAACAGCCGGACGAAACCCAGGTCGACGCAGCGCTCAATGCAGTGCTGCCCGAGCTGTTGCCAGCATCGTACCGGGCCGTGCAGCCGCCGCCGGCGCCGGTGAGCGGCTTCAGCCGTTTCATGCGGTTCGACCCGGTGATGGAGGACGCCTTCTTCAATCCAACCGGACGGTATGCGCCGCCCTGGGTGGCACAGGCAAAACCCGCCGTGCCCGCCGATGTGACCACCAATTATGCCAGCGTGACCACCAATTATGCCGGCCGCCTGATGCCCTACGCACCGCGTCCTTACGCTCCGGTCGACACGCCAGTCAGCAGCTACCAGGCATACTGCTCGCTGGCGCCAGCCCAGCGTACGGCACTGGCCCAGGCGGCGCTGCAAAAGCGGCTGCGCCAGGCAGGCCATGCGCCGCCGCCCGATCAACTGGACCGGCACGAAGATGACGAAAATGTCAAGCGCCGCGAACTCGAGGCAGACGTGGCCCGACTGGACCGTCACTACCGGGATTGGCTCCGGCGCATCACGCAGACAGTAGCCGGCGAGCAAGGCACCGCAGCCACATCGGGTGCAGCATCGCCGGACGGCGAAATGATCGACCAGCATCAGCGCGACCGCGACCGCTACGTACTGGCCGCACGCAACCAGGTATGGATCGCGCGGCTGCCCCGGATGACGGCCGGCGAGCGCCTGCCATTCATGGTCCTGGGCGCCGCCCATTTGCCGGATTCAAGCGCAGGACCCGGCCTGCTGCGCCTGCTGCGAGAAGGCGGCTACCGGCTCACGCTGGTGCGCAACCATGCGCAACTGGCAGCCCCGAACACACCGGCGCCGCCGCACGAACCGATACGGGAAACCACGCTGGGCGGCCTGTGCGTGGACCTGCCCAAACGCGCAATGTGCACCTGGGTGGGCGGCCACACGCTGGTCAACCTGGTCGACAACGGCACCCCCCGCAGCACGCTGAACCTCCGCGCCACCCACGAGACCGCCTGAGGCCCGCGCCAGAACTGCTCCACCATCAGCATCCCCCGCCAATAAGCTTCGGGGTCAGTGCCGACATTTGGACACGAGTAAGCTTGGGGTCAGTGCCGACATTTGGACACGAACCCATCGCTATAACGACCATCGGCCAGCAAATAAGTTCAAAAATGTCCGAATGTCGGCACTGACCCCGAAGGTGAGCCCGACCATCGGCCAGCAAATAAGTTCAAAAATGTCCGAATGTCGGCACTGACCCCAAAGGTGCTGATCCCAAAGGTGAGCCCTGACCCCGAGGGTGAGCCGCGAAGGTGAGTCGCGAAGGTGAGCCGGGAGGTTTAGCTGCGGCGGGCTTCTTGGACGCCCGCCACTTCGGCAATGGCGTTCAGGGCTTTTTGTAGCTGGGCCGTGGCGCCGATTTCGGCGGTAAAGGTCATGCGCGCAAAGCCCTTGGTACTTTGGGTGTTGACGCCGATGACGTTGATTTTCTCGCGCGAAAACACCTCCGAAATATCGCGCAGCAGGCCCTGGCGGTCATTGGCCAGCACGAAAATATCGACCGGATAGACCGTGTCGGTGACCGCGCGGCCCCACTCGGTGACGATCACGCGCTCGGGCGCCTTGGCGCGCATTTCGGCAAAATTCTTGCAGGTGGCGCGGTGGATCGAGACGCCCTTGCCGCGCGTGACAAAGCCGACGATGCCGTCCGGCGGCGCCGGCTTGCAGCACTTGGCCAGCTGCGTCATCAACCCTTCGGTGCCGACGACCAGCACGCCCGACTTGGCGCCCTGCTCCGTGCTCGAGGCCCGGCTTTTACCGAGGAACACTTCATCGACCGGCTCGACCGGTTCGCCGCTGTCGTGCAAGGCGTGTTCGATCTGGCGCAGGCTGAACTCGTCCTTGCCCACCGACAGGAACAAGTCATCGACCTTGGCAAAACCTAGCTTGTTGGCCAATGCCTCCAGGTTGACTGCGGTCTTGCCTTCGCGCTGCAAGGTTTTTTCCACCATCGAGCGGCCGTGCGACAAGGTTTCCTGCATGTCGATGGCGTGGAACCAGGCGCGGATTTTCGAGCGCGTGCGGGTGGCCACCGTGTATTCGTCGCTGAGCCAGTCGCGCGACGGCCCGGCCGTGCCCGGCGCGCCCTTGGCGGTGATCACTTCGCAGGTCTGGCCGTTTTTCAGTTGCGTATTCAATGGCACCATGATGCCATCGACGCGCGCGCCGCGGCAGCGGTGGCCCACGTCGGTGTGCAGGTAGTAGGCAAAATCGATCGGCGTGGCGCCCACCGGCAGTTCGATCACGCGCGCCTGCGGCGTGAGCACGAAGATGCGGTCGTCGAGCGCAGCCGACTTGAGCTTTTCCACCCATTCGCGCTGCTGGTCTTCCTCGCCCACCACCGATTCGGCCACGTCGGTTTTCCACGCCAGCAGCTGGCGCAGCCAGGCGATCTTTTCCTCGTACTTCTGGCCGACCGAGTTGGCGCCGCCTTCCTTGTAGCGCCAGTGCGCGGCCACGCCGTACTCGGCAAAGCTGTGCATTTCCTGGGTGCGGATCTGTACTTCCAGCGGCCGGCCGTCTTCGGCCGTCACCACCGTGTGCAGCGACTGGTAGCCGTTCGGCTTGGGACGGGAAATGTAGTCGTCGAATTCTTTCGGAATCGGCGTCCAGATATTGTGGACAACGCCCAGCACCGTGTAGCAGGTCTTGACGTCGGCCACGATCACGCGGAACGCGCGCACATCGTAGAGGTCGGTAAAGTCGAGCTCCTTGCCCTTCATCTTGCTCCAGATCGAGTAGATGTGCTTGGGCCGGCCGAATACCTCGGCCTCGATGCCGGCCGCTGCCATCTCCGACTGCAGGCGGGCAATCGCGTTGGTGACAAAACCTTCGCGCATCATGCGCTTTTCTTCGAGCATCTTGGCGATGCGCTTGTAGGCATCGGGCTCGATGAAGCGGAACGACAGGTCTTCCAGCTCCCACTTCAGCTGCCAAATGCCGAGCCGGTTGGCCAGCGGCGCGTACAGGTCGAGCGTCTCGCGCCCGTAAGCGCAGGTCATGTCGTTGAACAGCTTGATGTCGGCAAAATAGCGCAAAGTGGTCACGCACGAGGCCAGCCGCACCAGCACCACGCGCATGTCGGACGCCATGGCCAGCAGCATCTTGCGCAGCGTTTCCACTTGCGCCACGGCCTGCTGGGCGGCGTTGCGGCCGCGCGCCGGCCCGCCGGCGGCAGACTGGGCCGGAGGCTGGGTTTGCGTGAGTTCGCGCAAGCGGATCAGCTGGCGCACGCCGGCCACCAGGTCGCCCACCTCGGTGCCGAACCGCGGCTCGATCAACGGCGCCTGGGCCGGGTCGAGCACGGTCAGTTCGAACACCAGGCCGGCGATGCGAGTTTCGACGTCGCTGCGCATATAGGCCAGCGTGGCCGCCACGCCGGTGGCAAAGTCGATGGCGGACTGGCCGCTGGTGGTGACGCGGTCGGCATATGCCACGCCGGCGAAGTCGAGCGCAGCCTGCATGCGGATGCTGTCATCGGGCGACAGGCCCGACAACAAGGGATCGGTGGTGGCGGACGTGGCGCCAGCCAGCGCGGTGGTTGAAACCATGATGCTCCTAGCGCTGGGCGGCGACGACGACGATTTCGATGCGCCAATCGGGATTGGCCAGTTTGGCTTGCACGGTGGCGCGCGGTGGCGTGTGGGCGCCGGGCACCCAGGCGTCGTATTCCTGGTTCATGCCGTCGAAGTCGGCCAGGTCGGCCAGGTAGATCTGGCAGCTGAGAATGCAGGTCTTGTCGCTGCCGCACTCGGCCAGCAGGCGGTCGATATGGGCCAGCACTTCGCGGGTTTGACCGACGATGTCGAGGCTGGTGTTATCGGGCACCTGGCCGGCCAGGTAGACGGTGTTGTTGTGGATGGCCGCTTCGGACAGGCGGGGGCCGACGTGCAGTCGTGTAATTTCCATGGTGGTTTCCTAAAAATTATTATTATGTGGTTGCTTGCTTAGTATTTAATTAGTACGTAGTTGGTATGTTACTAACCCAGCAAAAACGCGCGGGCAATCGCAATCTGGTCGTCGTGGATGAAGGTGGGCGCATGGCCCACGTCGGCGATCTCCACCAGCGTGGCTTTCGGTCCGCGCTGCGTCATCAAGAGCGCGGTATCGCGCGTGAGCAGGTCGGAGTGGGCGCCGCGCACCAGCAAGGTCGGGCACTGCACCGCATCGTAGGCGGCCCACAGCATGGCCTCGTCAGCCTTGGCGGACTCCGGCGTGACCGAACGGAACGGCAGCGCCAGGCCCATGTCGTAGTGGCGCACCCATTTGCCGTCGGCATCCTGGCGCAGCACGTCGGTGGCCAGCTTGTGCCATTCCTGCTCGGTATGCGGACCGAACGAGGCCGAGACATCGCGGATGAACTGCGCGCCTTCGTCAAAAGAGTTGAACCGCAAGTCCTGGCCGATATAGTCGCCGATGCGCTGCAGCGCGACCGGTTCGAGCACCGGGCCGATATCGTTGAGCACCAGCTTGCCGATCGGGTTACCCGGCAATGACGCCAGGCCCAGGCCGATCAAGCCGCCCATCGACGTGCCGAACCAGTCCACCGTCTGATCTTCTCTGCCATCGGTCACACGCGCGAGCAGGGTCACCATATCGCTGACATACTGGGGGATGCGGTAGAACTGCGGGTTCTGCAAGCGGCCGGAGCGGCCACGGCCGACCACGTCGGGACAGATCACGCGGTAATCGCCGCACAAGGCGCGCGCCAGGTGGTCGAAGTCGTCGCCAACGCGCGTGACGCCGTGGACGCAGAGCAGTACACGCGGATTGTCGCGGTCGCCCCACTCCTTGTACGCCATCCGGTGCAGGCCGGCAGGTGACACGCAGGTGACAAAGTTCGAGGTGGCGTCGGTCATGCGGTTTCCTTGATCATTTTTTAAGTTGGTTCTAATGACATTTTACCGGGCGATGTGCTTAAATCCTAACGCAGTGTAGCGCAGCACGCCTTCTATCTCCAACCCTCCAGAGGACACCATGACGAACAAAAGTTTAACCGGCAAAACCGCATTGGTAACAGGCTCGACATCGGGCATCGGCCTCGGCATCGCGCGCAGCTTCGCGGCCGAAGGCGCCAACGTGATACTGAACGGCTTTGGCGACGCCGCCGAGATCGATCGCCTGCAAGCGGACCTGGCCAAGGAGTTCGGCGTGCAGGTGCTGTATCACAACGCCGACATGTCCAAGCCGGCCGAGATCGCAGCGATGATCGCCTTTGCCGACGACAAGCTCGGCGGCGTCGATATCCTGGTCAACAACGCCGGCATCCAGTTCGTTGCCAATATCGAAGATTTCCCGATCGAGAAATGGGACGCCATCATCGCCATCAACCTGAGCTCGGCCTTCCACACGTCGCGCCTGGTGCTGCCTGGCATGCGCAAGAAAAACTGGGGCCGCATCATCAACCTCGCCTCCACCCACGGCCTGGTCGGTTCGGCCGGCAAGTCGGCGTACGTGGCAGCCAAGCACGGCCTGTTGGGCCTGACCAAGGTGGGCGCGCTGGAAACGGCCAGCACCGGCGTCACTGTCAACGCCATCTGCCCCGGCTTCGTGCTCACGCCGCTGGTCCAGAAGCAGGTGGACGACCGCGCCGCCAGGGATGGCATCAGCAACGACGAAGCCAAAAAGGCACTGCTATCGGATAAACAACCATCGGGCGAATTCGTCACGCCGGAAGAACTCGGTGCGCTGGCGGTGTTCCTGGCCAGCGACGCGGCCCGCCAGGTACGCGGTGCGGCATGGAATATGGATGGCGGCTGGGTCGCGCAGTAATATCTACGCCCCTTTCATAAGCGACGGCTTACCGGGTTATCACTAAAACGGATGGAACTGCAACACCTGCGGTTTTCCACAATAGTGATAACTGTTATTTTCACGGATGATGACCTCCTCAATTGAACGCGAGGAGACCCCGTGAAAAAACCATTCTATAAGGTACTGTACGTCCAGGTACTGTTCGCCATTGCGTGCGGCATCCTGCTCGGCATATTCCTGCCCAAAGATGCCGTGGCCATGAAGCCGCTCGGCGACGGCTTCATCAAACTGATCAAGATGATCATCGCCCCCGTGATTTTCTGTACTGTTGTGTCCGGTATCGCCGGCATGCAGGACGTGAAAAAAATCGGTCGCGTCGGCGGCAAGGCGCTGCTGTACTTCGAAGTGGTCTCCACCTTCGCCCTGGCCATCGGCCTGGTCGTTGCCAACGTTCTGAAACCAGGCGCCGGCTTCAATGCCGATCCAGCCCACCTGGACGCCAAGTCGATCGAGCAATACACGCACGCCGAAGGCTTGACCACCACCGACTTCATCATGAACATCATCCCGAAGACTTTCGTGGATGCGTTCGCCAAGGGTGACATCCTGCAAGTGCTGCTGATCGCCATCCTGTTCGGTTTCTCGCTGTCGCTGCTGGGCGAGCGTGGCCGCCCGATCACCAAGCTGATCGACGAGCTGTCGCACGTGATCTTCGGCGTGGTCAACATCATCATGAAGGTCGCACCGATCGGCGCCTTCGGCGCGATGGCGTTCACCATCGGTAAATACGGCCTGGCCTCGCTGATTCCGCTGGCTAAACTGATGGGCTCGTTCTACCTGACTTGCGGCCTGTTCGTGTTCGTGGTGCTGGGCCTGATCGCCCGCTACACCGGCTTCTCGATCTTCAAGTTTATCAAGTACATCAAGGAAGAACTGCTGATCGTGCTCGGTACCAGCTCGTCGGAAAGCGCGCTGCCTTCGCTGATGACCAAGCTCGAACGCCTGGGCTGCTCCAAGCCAGTCGTGGGCCTGGTGGTACCAACCGGCTACTCGTTCAACCTGGACGGCACCAACATCTACATGACCATGGCCGCCCTGTTCGTTGCCCAGGCCACCAACACCGAGCTGACCCTGTGGCAAGAGCTGACCATCCTTGGCGTTGCCATGCTGACCTCGAAAGGCGCTTCCGGCATCACCGGCGCCGGCTTCATCACCCTCGCTGCCACCCTGGCCGTGGTGCCAACGATTCCGGTGGCCGGCATGGCGCTGATCCTCGGTATCGACCGCTTCATGAGCGAATGCCGCGCCCTGACCAACTTCGTCGGCAACGGCGTGGCAGCGGTAGTTGTCTCCAAATGGGAAAAAGAGCTGAACATGGAAACCATGCATGCGGAGCTGAACAACCCTGGTTCGACCCTGGTCAAGAGCGACCTGCCACCCGCGGTGGCACCCGTACCAGCACACTGATCACCGCTAATGTCGCAAAAAAACCCCGCACAGCGATGTGCGGGGTTTTTTTTATCCGGAAATGAACAGCACTGCTGTCCGCTTCCGGACATCGCGGCCCGCCCAGCCCTTGACACCGCCATGGCACGGCTCTTGCGCTGCTTTCGTCATGCCAAGACCAAGGAGACAGCATGCCGGCCCTTACCCCCGTAACACTTGCTACCAGCAAAACCGACGCCAGCTTTGCCGTCGCCATCAACAGCAGCGGCCAGGTGGCCGGCACCGTCGAGAATGAACACGGCGTGCGCCGCGCGGTACTGTATCGCAAGGAGATGGTCGAACTGGGTACGCTGGGCGGCAGCGACAGCTACGCGGGCGGCATCAACCACGCCGGGGACGTAGTCGGCACGGCGCAAAACGCCGAAGGCTACTGGCGCGCTTTCGTCACACCAGCAGCGCGCGCCGGCAATGCACCCGCCATGCGCGACCTTGGCACCTTGGGCGGACGCAGCAGCCACGGCGCGGCCATCAACGCCGCCGGCCAGGTCGTGGGATTTGCCGATACGGCCGATGGCACTTTTCACGCCTTCCGCAGCGATGGCGTGCACGGCCCGGTCGATCTCGGCACCCTCGGCGGCCAGGTCAGTTACGCCACCGACATCAACAACCACGGCGTGGTGGTGGGGGCGGCCGCCCTGCCCAACGGCTACCGGCGCGCTTTCCTCTCCCGGCCGGGAGCGGCCATGCACGATATCGGCACACTGGGTGGCCGTTCGAGCGCCGCCAGCGCGGTCAACGACCAAGGCGTGGTCGTCGGCACGGCGGAAACCGCCGGACGCCGCTGGCACGCATTCATGTGGAAAGAGGGAAAGATGACCGATCTCGGCGCGTTGATCGACTACGGCGACAGCTTTGCCACCGATATCAACACCGCCGGCCACGTGGTGGGCAGCATCCGCATTGGCGACGAGCGACGCGCCTTCGTGTACCGCGACGGCAAGATGACCGTGCATCCGGGCGGCTTCGGCCTGTACGTTGTCAATGCCATCAACGACGACGAACTGGTGATCGGCGCCCAGTACACGGGCAAGCAATTCAGTGCGGCAGTAATGAAATCGAATCAACCGGCCGTGGTCACCCACGGCGGCCAGGATTTGCTATCGATTATTGCAGCGGTGATGCTGGTTGCCGCTACGCTGGTGATATGCCGGCGCCGCTATCGCGGCATGGGCGGCCTGGAGTCCAGTCCGATAACGCCTGAACTTGCCCGCCTGGCTGCCGAGGCTGCCGCCGGCAGCGTAACACGGGTGTTGCCCAAGCCTGCCACGTAACATCCGCACGGACCAAACCGGTCCCGTCACTGTCGTTGCCACCACGCCGGTCCAGGAGCGGCCTACGTGGCGGCCGGCCGCAAAAAAGCCGCGCGGCCGTGGCGGCGCGGCTTTTTTGCGGGTGACAATCGTCTTACAGTGCCGTCAGGTCCAGTTCCACGCCGGTGGCGGCAATGATCTGGTCCCTGGTCACGCCCGGCGCCAGTTCGATCACCTTGAGGCCGGTGTCGCCGACTTCCAGCACGCCGAGGTCGGTGACGACCAGGTCCACCACGCCCACGCCGGTCAGCGGCAGGTCGCATTTTTTCAGCAGCTTGTGCGACGTGGTGCCGTCCTTGGCGGTGGCCACGTGTTCCATCAGCACCACTACCCGCTTGACGCCGGCCACCAGGTCCATGGCGCCGCCCATGCCCTTGACCATTTTGCCTGGAATCATCCAGTTGGCCAGGTCGCCGCGCTCGGACACTTGCATCGCGCCGAGGATGGCCAGGTTGATCTTGCCGCCGCGGATCATGCCGAAGGAATCGGCCGAGCTGAAGTACGCTGCGCCCGGCAGCGCGGTGACAGTCTGCTTGCCGGCGTTGATCAGGTCGGCGTCGACTTCATCGTCGGTGGGGAAAGGGCCGATACCGAGCAAACCGTTTTCCGATTGCAGGAATACTTCCATGCCCTCCGGTACATAGTTGGCCACCAGCGTAGGCAAACCGATGCCGAGGTTGACGTAATATCCGTCTTGCAGTTCCTTGGCCGCGCGCGCGGCCATTTCATCACGAGTCCATGCCATGTTTTTCTCCGTTATTAGTTCGATGCCGGGTTGGCGCGGACCGTGCGCTGCTCGATGCGTTTTTCCGGCGTGGCGTTGACCACGATGCGGTGCACGAAGATGCTGGGCAGGTGCACGGCGTCCGGGTCGATCTCGCCGATTTCCACCAGCTGCTCGACTTCGACGATGGTCATCTTGCCGGCCATGGCGGCGTTCGGGTTGAAGTTGCGCGCAGTTTTGCGGAACACCAGGTTGCCGGCCTTGTCGGCCTTCCAGGCCTTGACCAGCGCCACATCGGCCACCAGGCTGCGTTCCATGACGTATTGTTCGCCGTCGAACTCGCGGATTTCCTTGCCGTCCGCGACGATGGTGCCCACGCCGGTCTTGGTGAAGAAGGCCGGGATGCCGGCGCCGCCGGCGCGCAGTTTTTCGGCCAGCGTGCCTTGCGGCGTGAATTCGAGTTCCAGTTCGCCGGCCAGGTACTGGCGTGCGAATTCCTTGTTTTCGCCCACGTAGGAGGCGATCATTTTCCTGATCTGGCGGGTCTCGAGCAACTGGCCAAGGCCGAAGCCGTCCACGCCGGCATTGTTGGAGATGGCGGTCAGGCCCTTGACGCCGGAATCGCGCAGCGCACCGATCAGGGCTTCGGGGATGCCGCACAGGCCGAAGCCGCCCACGGCAATGGTTTGACCGTCTTGCACGACACCGACCAGCGCGCTGGCGGCATCGGGGTAGATTTTGTTCATATTGTCCCTTGTTATCTCAATTCGCTCAATCAAAACGACTCAATACTAAACTTTTTTTGTTGTACGGAGTCTGAGCATAGAATAGCCTAAATAAAAGCACAATACCGTAGAACTACCGCCAATAACTACCGCCAATTGATCGCAGTTAATCTGTCAGTCATTACGCCATGAATCCATCCACCGTTATCGACTACGAAACCATCTTCCTGCAAGCGCCGGTCGGCATGTGTATCTCGGAAAACCGCGTGATCCAGAATGCCAACGACACCCTCGCTGCCATGTTCGGCTACACGCGCGCGCAATTGCAGGGCATGTCCTTCCTGGCGCTGTACCCGACCATGGACGAATTCCTGCGCACGGGCGACCGCATCATCCCCATCATGACGGCCAGGGGCCGTTATTCCGACGAGCGCATCATGCGCCGTGCCGACGGTGAGCTGTTCTGGTGCCACGTCACCGGCAACCCGATGCACGGCGAGGAACCGCTGGGCGCCGGCATCTGGACCTTCGAGGACGTCAGCGAAAAACGCCCGGTCACCGCCGACCTCACCCCGCGCGAACGCGAAATCGCCGCGCTGCTGGTGGAAGGCAAAACCAGCAAAACCATCGCCCGCCAGATCGACCTCAGCCCCCGCACCGTCGAAATGCACCGCGCCAAATTAATGCGCAAGTTTTCAGCGGCAACATCTTCCGAACTGGTCCACAAATTAGTTGGAATGCGCTTTTAATAGCAAACCTGATAGCGCTCGTTAAAACCGGCGCCAGCGAGGCGCCGCGACGAAGACAGTGCGCTAGCACGGCAAGGAGCGGCAACGAAGCTGGCGCCGGTTTTAGCGGGCGCGACGAGGCGCCGCGACGAAGACAGTGCGCTAGCACGGCAAGGAGCGGCAACGAAGCTGGCGCCGGTTTTAGCGGGCGCTACATGGCGGTCATTCCATCGTCTGCGGAGATAATGGCGCCGTTGATGAAATTGGCATCCTCCCCTGCCAACAGCAACAACAAGCCATCAAGATCCTCAGGCTTGCCCGGCCTTTTACGTGGCAGCAGGTCGATCAGGCGCTGGCCCTGTTCGCTGGCGAAATATGCTTCGTTGATCTCGGTGGAAATGTAGCCGGGGCAAATGGCGTTGGTGTTGATGCCGTATTTGCCCCACTCCACCGCCATCGCCTTGGTCATCTGCACCACGCCAGCCTTGCTGGTGCAGTACACGCCGATTTGCGGCATCACGCGCAGGCCGGCCACCGAGGCGATGTTGATGATGCGGTGTTTCTTGGTGGGGTCGCCCTTGGCGCGCGCAATCATGCGCTTGGCAGTTTGCTGGGCCACAAAAAAGGCGCCGCGCAAATTGGTGTCCATTACAAAGTCGTAATCGTCCGGCTTCACATCCACCAGGCGCTGGGTGGTGGACACGCCGGAATTGTTGACCAGGATATCGATCGGGCCGGCCTCGGTTTCGGCGTGGGCGATGGCCGACTTGATGCTGGCGTAGTCGGTTACGTCCAGGCTCACCACGTGGGCAGCGCCACCGTCGGCTTCTATCTCGGCACGCAACTCTTTCAGGCGCTCGGTGCTGCGCGAAGCGAGTACCACCTGCGCGCCGGCCTGGGCCAGCACCTTAGCAAACCTGGCGCCGAGGCCGCTCGAGGCGCCGGTCACCAACGCGATTTTTCCCTCAAAATTGACTTCTATGCCCACGGCAGCTCCTCTGAATGGCGATCACGAAATCCACAGTGCTTTTCTGCTCGCACTGTCTGATCGCAATCATTACACAAAATGCCAGATTAGATTGCGATGTCTAATAATGTCCCTCAGAATAGCGCCACCATTGCAATCGGGCCGAAAAAGAAGCACACTCGTGCTAAAATTTTCCCCATCACCCAATATACGATAAGCACACTATAAAAATATGACACAGCCCCAGAATCTCATCGAACAGTACGGTCCACGCGAGGCGATGGAGTACGACGTCGTCATCGTCGGCGGCGGTCCGGCAGGCTTGTCGGCGGCAATCAAGATCAAGCAGCTGTCGCCCGACACCTCGGTTGTCGTGCTGGAAAAAGGCGGCGAACTGGGTGCACACATCCTGTCGGGCGCCGTCATGGACCCGCGCGCGCTCACCGAGCTGATCCCCGACTGGAAAGAGAAAGGCGCGCCGCTCAACACCGCCGTCACCGAAGACCGCGTGCTGTTCCTGACCGAAACCAAGTCGTACCAGACGCCCAACTTCGCCCTGCCCGCCTGCTTCGAGAACCACGGCAATTACGTAATCTCGCTCGGCAACGTGGTGCGCTGGCTGGGCGAACAGGCCGAAAGCCTGGGCGTGGAAATCTTCCCCGGCTTCCCGGCCGCCGAAATCCTGTACAACGACGACGGCTCGGTCAAGGGTGTGGCCACCGGCAACATGGGCGTCAAGCGCGACGGCGAAGCCGGCCCCGACTTCCAGCTGGGCATGGAGCTGCACGGCAAGTACACGCTGTTCGCCGAAGGCTCGCGCGGCCACCTGGGCAAGCAGCTGATCGCCAAGTACGACCTGAGCAAGGGCAAGGACCCGCAGTCGTACGGAATCGGCATCAAGGAACTGTGGGAAATCGATCCCGCCAAGCACCAGCCCGGCCTGGTGATCCACACCACCGGCTGGCCGCTCGACAGCAAGACCTACGGCGGCTCGTTCCTGTACCACATGGAAAACAACCAGGTGATGGTCGGCTACGTGGTCGGTCTGAACTACGAAAACCCGTACCTGTCGCCGTACGAGGAATTCCAGCGCTACAAGACGCACCCGGAAATCCGCCAGTTCCTCGAAGGCGGCAAGCGTGTGTCGTACGGCGCCCGCGCGATCACGGCCGGCGGCCTGCAATCGCTGCCCAAGCTGGTATTTGCCGGGGGCGCGCTGATCGGCTGCGACGCCGGCTTCCTCAACATGAGCCGCATCAAGGGCAGCCACGCCGCCATCAAGTCCGGCATGCTGGCCGCCGAGGCAGCCGTGGCCGCGCTGGGCGCCGGCCGCCAGCACGACGAACTGGCCACCTTCTCCACCGCCTTCGAGCAATCGTGGCTGCACGAGGAACTGCACGTGGCGCGCAACGTCAAGCCATGGCTCAACAAGGGTTTATATATCGGCGCGCTGATGACCGGCATCGACCAGATCGTGTTCCGTGGCAAGGCGCCGTGGACGCTGCACCACTCGCACGCCGACCATGAATGCCTGAAACCGGCGTCGCAGTTCGCCCCGATCGTGTATCCGAAACCCGATGGCAAACTGACGTTCGACCGCCTGTCGTCGGTGTTCATCTCCAACACCAACCACGCCGAAGACCAGCCGATCCACCTCACGCTGAAAAACCCGAGCGTGCCGGTCGATGTGAACCTGGCCCAGTACGCGGGCCCGGAAGCGCGCTACTGTCCGGCCGGCGTCTACGAGTTCGTCAAGACCGACGCCGGCGCCGACCGCCTGCAGATCAATGCCCAGAACTGCGTGCACTGTAAAACCTGCGATATCAAGGATCCTACCCAGAACATCGTGTGGGTGACACCGGAAGGCGGCGGCGGGCCGAACTATCCGAATATGTAAGGCGATCACTGCTTACAACACTCTACGGGGCGTCCAAGGACGCCCCGTAATTCTTTCGGGAAATACTCTATCCTGGGGCAAAGAATAGGCGTTACAATTGGTCATCATAAAATTAACGTTCTTCGCCCATGGATGCACACGATTCCACCGCCACGCCGGACGCCCTGTTGGCGCAGGCGATCGCCCATCACCAGGCCGGCCGGCTCGAGGAGGCACTGAACGGCTATGATGCCATCCTCGCCAGCGAACCCGACCATGCGCTGGTGGTGCACAATCGCGGGCTGCTGCTGGGACGGCTGGGGCGGCATGCGCAAGCGGTAGCCGACCTGCGCCGCGCGGTGCAACTGGCCCCCGGCGAGGGTGAGTTCTGGTTATCGCTGGCGCGCGGCCTGGTGCAAACGGGCGCGCCGGGCGAAGCACTCGATATCGTTGACCACGTGCAGTCGCGCGGTTATCAAAGCTCCACCATCGAACAGCTGGTGGCACAGGCCAGCGCGGCGCTGCCGATAGAACCGAACGACGCCGCCCGGCAAGCCATTATCGACCTTTACAATGCCGGTCGCCATGCCGACATGGAGCAAGCCACGCAAGCGCTGCTGGCGCGTCACCCGCAATCGACCTTTGGCTGGAGCGTGCTAGGCACAGCTCTGCAACTGCAAGGCAAGAATCCTACCGACGCCCTGCAGCGCCTGATCGCGCTGGCGCCGCACGATGCCGAAGCCCACACCCACCTGGGCGACGCCCTGCAAAATGCCGGCGACCCGCAGGCGTCGCTGCCGTCGTACCTGCGCGCGATCGAACTGGCGCCGCACTACGCCAGCGCCCATTGCAACCTGGGCTCGGCGCTGGAAGCGCTGGGCCGCGCGTCGGAAGCGCAACAGAGCTACCGCCACGCGATCGCCGCCGAGCCGGGCAACCTGGCCGCCCATTTCAACCTCGGCAACAGCCTGCGCGATGCGGGCCAGTACGCGCCGGCCGTGGCAAGCTACCGGGACGCACTGGCGCTGGCGCCGCTCGACCCGCAACTGCTGACCTACCTGGCCGATACCCTGCGCACCATGCAGCGCTACGATGAAGCGCTGCCGCTGTACCGCCAGGTGATCGATCTGCTACCCGACCACGGCGAAGCCTGGGCCAACCTGGGCACCACCTTGCAAGGCATGGGCGAGCTCGATGGCGCCATCGAGGCGCAACTGCGCGCCATGGCGCTCGACCAGGGCCTGAACGCCCTGCACGGCAACGTGGCGCTGCTGTTGCACGCGCAAGGCCGCAACGACGAAGCCGAGCAGCAGTACCGCCTGGCCCTTGCCGTGCAGGAGAACGATGCCGCTTTGCACCGTGGCCTGGGCGACCTGCTGTGCCAGCGCGGCGCCTACGCCGAGAGCGTGGCTGCCTGCGAGCGGGCGCTGGCGCTCGATCCGGACAACCTGATCGCCCACTTCGTAATGGCTGCCGCCCAGCAGGGCACGCAAGATTACGACGGCGCGCTGCGCAGCTACGACCGGGTGCTGGCCGTCGATCCCGCGCACGCCGAGGCGTGGCTCAACAAGGCCATTGCCCTGCAGGAAAGCGGCGACTGCCATGCCGCCCTGGCGCACTACGAACAAGGCCTGCGCCTGCAGCCCGACGCGGCCGACGGCTACGCCAACATGGGCGTGGCGCTGCATCGCCTGGGCCGCCACGACGAATCGATGGCGGCCTATCGGCGCGCGCTGGAACTGGCGCCGGACCTGGCGCTGGCGCACGCCAACATCAGCGCGCTGTATTACAACCTGCGCGACTTTGCCACCGCCGAGCACCATGCCCGCCAGGCGCTGGCGCAACGCCCCGAGTTCCTGCCGGCGCGGCGCAACCTGGTCTCGGCACTGATGCGGCAAGAGCGCTACACGGACGCGGTCGAGGAGTGCCTGGTGGGCCTGGCGCACGCACCCGGCGACGCGTCCCTGTATTCCGAGCTGGGCCGCAGTTACTTCAAGCTCGCTGACATCGACCAGGCCATGGCCAGTTTCGAGCGGGCGCTGGCGATCGAGCCCGGCCATCCCGAGACCCTGACCAGCATGGTGCCGATACTGCTCGACGAAGGGCAGTTCGACCAGGCGGAGGCGGCCTGCCGCCTGGCCATGCAAGGCTTGCCCGACGACGCTTCGTTGCGCAGCAACCTGCTGTTCATGCTCAGCCATGTCTCTTCCGACCCCGATAAGCTGTTCGAAGAACACTGCCTGTTCGGCGACCAGTACGAAGCGGCGCTGCGCCCGTCCTGGGCGCCGCACCCGAACCAGCCGGACCCCGACCGCAAGCTGCGCGTGGGTTTCGTTTCCGGCGACTTCAACAACCACGCACTGGTGAGCTTTTTCGAGCCGCTGGCGATCTTGCTGGCGCGCGAACCCGCCCTGGAGCTGCACGCGTTCTATAACAAGCTGATGGAGGACAAGACCACCTCGCGCCTGAAGCCCTTGTTTGCGCACTGGCACAGCATTGCCGAACTCACCCTCGATGGCGCCGAGCGGCTGGTGCGCGCGCAGGAAATCGACATCCTGATCGACCTGGCCGGCCATTCCGCCGCCAACCGTTTGCAGCTGTTCGCCCGCAGGCCGGCGCCGATCCAGGCCAGCTGGCTCGGCTACGCGGGCACCACCGGGCTGCTGGGGGTCGATTATTACATCAGCGACAAGTTGCGCATGCCCGTGGGCCGGTTCGATCGCCAGTTTACCGAACACATCGTACGCATCCCGCTGAGCTCCTCATTCCTGCCGGAACCGTACTCGCCGCCGATCAAGCCGTTGCCGGCGCTGACCACGGGGACGCTGACGTTCGGCAGTTTCAGCCGCGCCAACAAGCTCAGCCGTGAGGTCATCGCACTGTGGTCACGCGTGCTGCACGCCTTGCCCGATGCGCGCATGTTGCTGGGCGGCCTGGGCGCGGGGCGCTCGTCCGCAACCGTGCTCGGCTGGTTTGCCGACGAAGGCATTGCGGCCGACCGGCTCGACGTGCGGCCGCGCGGCTCGATGCGCGACTATCTGCTGCTACACCACGAAATCGATGTGCTGCTCAATCCGTTTCCGTACACCGGCGCCACCACCTTGCTGCACGGGCTGTGGATGGGCGTGCCCACCCTCACCATGACAGGCCCGACCATGGCCAGCCATGGCAGCGCGTCCTATCTGACCCACGTCGGTCTCGACGCGTTCGTCACCGAAGATCCCGATCTCTTCGTCAAGCGCGCGGTATTCTTGGCCAATAACATACCCACCCTTGCTGCCCTGCGCATCACGCTCCGCGCACGCTACAACGAGTCGCTGCTGGGACAGCCGGCCGTGGCCGCCTACGGCCTCGAACGCGCCCTGCGCATCATGTGGCAACGATGGTGCGCCGGCATTGCGCCGGGGCCCATCGATGTCGAACTGGAAGATTTGCTGCCGGCTTCGGCAAGCGACAACATATGAAAAACATTCGCACGCCACAAGACCTGGCACTCCATGGCGCCGTCCCGGCGTTTGCCGAATCGCTGCACGTGGGCCGACCCAACATGGGCGACCGCGCCGCGTTCATGCAATACGCCAACGACATCTTCGACCGCCGCTGGCTCAGCAACAACGGCCCGCTGGTGCAGCAGTTCGAGCGGGAGATCGAAGCCCATCTTGGCGTCAAGCATTGCGTGGCAATGTGCAACGGCACCATCGCGCTGGAAATCGCCATCCGCGCACTCGGCATGGAAGGCGAGGTCATCGTGCCCTCCTACACCTTCGTCGCCACCGCCCACGCATTGCAATGGCAATCGATCACGCCGGTATTTGCCGACATCGACCCGGTCACCCATCTGCTCTCGCCCGACGCGGTACGGCGCATGATCACCCCGCGCACCACCGGCATTATCGGCGTGCACCTGTGGGGCCGCGCCGCGCCGGTGCGCGAACTGCAGGACATCGCCGATGAGCACGGCTTAAAACTGATGTTCGACGCCGCGCACGCGTTCTCCTGCATGCACCAGGGCAGGATGATCGGCAACTTCGGCGCCTGCGAGGTGCTCAGCTTTCACGCCACCAAGTTTTTCAACACCTTCGAAGGCGGCGCCGTGGTCACCAACGACGACGAGCTGGCCCAGACCATGCGCCTGATGCGCAATTTCGGTTTTGCCGGTTTCGATCGCGTGGTCCATCCCGGCACCAACGGCAAGATGGTCGAAATCAACGCGGCCATGGGCCTGGTCAACCTGCAAGCGCTCGACGACGTGGTAGACGCCAACCGGCGCAACTACCACGCCTACCGCGACGCCCTGCGCGATGTGCGCGGCCTGCGCCTGCTGTCGATGGAGACGGGCGAACGGCACAACTACCAGTACGTGGTGGTGGAAGTCGGCCCCGAATGCCCGGCCACGCGCGACCAGCTGATCGACGCCCTGCAGGCCGAAAACGTCATCGCGCGCCGCTATTTCTGGCCCGGTTGCCACAATATGGAGCCGTACCGCAGCCTGTTCCCGCATGCGGGGCTGATGCTGCCGCACACCGGCGTGGTGGCGGCGCGCGTGATCGTGCTGCCGACCGGCCAGACCATGGATGGCGACATGATCGCCACCGTGGTGCAGATCATGCGCATGCGCATTCAAGAGCTGGGCTGATTGGACCGCACCATGTCGCAAGGCGTCCTGATACTTTCCGGTTATAACATCCGCGCCGTGGTCGCATTTTGCCGCTGGGCCACAGCGCGCGGGGTGCCGTTCCACCTGGTCGCGCGCGATGAGTCCGACCCGATCTTCCTCACCGATTACGCCGCGCAAGTGTTATTGACACGCGCCAGCCCACAGCTGACACTGGCGCACCTGGTCCACTGGAGCGCGTTGCTGCGCGCGCAGCACGGTTACGAGCGGGTGCTGCTGCTGCCCTCGACCGAATTCCTCAACCGCTTCATGCTGGCGCACCGCGAAGAACTGGAACAGGCCGGCTGCGTGGTGCCGCTGGTGGGCCAGGCGCTGTATTGCCGGCTGTCGGACAAGTACAGCTTCGGCCGCCTGTGCAGCGAGGCCGGCATCGCCGTGCCGGTCGAATACGACAGCTTGCCCGAGCGGTTCCCGTTTGTCGCCAAGCCCCGCAGCTATGCCGGCATCGGTACCCGCCAGCTCAAGCCGCACCTGGTGTACGGTCCCGTCGAACGCGACCGGTTCCTGCTGTCGGAAGACCGTGGCGACTTTTATTATCAGCAATACGTCGACGGGCGCAGCCTGTACCTGCTTGCGTACGTGCCGATCAACGGGCAACCTGTGCTGTTTTCCCAGGAAAACCTGGTGCAGCAGCCCGAGGGCGGCTCGGTGATCCTGGCGCGTGCCGACGATTTCCATTTACACGCCGATGCCCTGCCCTACCTGGCGCTGCTCGCACGGGTCCGCTTTCATGGCCTGATCATGATCGAGGTGCGGCGCGCGGCCGACGGCACCTGCTACATGATCGAAGCCAATCCGCGCCTGTGGGGCCCGATGCAACTGGTGGTTGACCACCAGACCGGCATTTTCGACGCCTTCCTGGCCGACTACGGTTTCGGCACCGCAGCGCCAGCGGCAGCGGAAGTTTCTGCCGGCGCCGGACCCCGGCCCTGCTACTACTGGTCCGGCGGCTTGCGGGCCGGGCCGCCGAGCTATCACCACTTCAGCGCGGCCGCGCTGGCAGCGCAACAGGCGGCCATCGCTCCCGACGATATTTTCCATCGGCATGACAGCATGCCGCTTTACCGCCACGAACAGGCCCAGCCATGAACCATCCCACTCCGACCCTGGCCGAGCTGTACAGCCGGAATAGTAAACACAGCAACTACCAGGTGCTGGCCCGGCCGCTGCGCGCCCTGCTGGCCCAGGATCAACTGGCCATCAGTTCGCGCCACGAGGAAGCGCGCCTCGACTACCTGCTGGCGCGCCAGCCGGTACGCGGGCTGCGCCTGGCCGACATCGGCGGCAATACCGGCTTTTTCACCCTGGAATGCGCCAGCCGGGGCGCCGCCGAAGTCCTGTATTTCGAAGGCAACGCCGCCCATGCGCAATTCGTCACCGCCGCCGCACGGGAACTGGGGTTGGAACAGATCGTCAAGACCGAGGCACGCTACGTCGATTTCCAGCACGACTTCCCCCCTGCTATCGACCTGTGTCTGCTGCTCAACGTGTTGCACCATATCGGCGACGACTACGGCGACCCGGGTCTGTCACGCGAGCGCGCGCGGCAGAGCGTGCTCGAAACGCTGAACCGCCTGGCCGGCTCGTGCCGCCACATGGCGTTCCAGCTCGGTTTCAACTGGAAAGGCGACCGCAACCTGCCGTTGTTCGACACCGGCACCAAGGCCGAGATGATCGCCTTCATCCGCGACGGCACGGCCGGGCGCTGGGCCATCGACCACATCGGTATTGCGACGGGCAGCGCCACGGGCGCCGCCTACCATGACCTGGACGACAACAATGTTGACCGCGATGACAGTTTGGGGGAATTTCTCAACCGGCCGCTGTTCCTGCTGCGTTCGCTGGCTTAAAAATAATTTCAGAATAATTTCAGAAAATTTCTGAAAAGCATTTAATCAAGCGTTCGCTGATGTCGCCTTGTGTAGTTGAGAGCAGGAAAACCCCGATGCTCTAAACTGACATCCCCCAACCCAGGAGTAACAACATGCTGAGCCTTCACACCAACAACGCTGCCCTGTCCGCACAGAACGCCATTGCTAAAACCCAGAGCAATCTGTCGACGTCGATGACGCGCCTGAGCACCGGCTACCGCATCAACACCGCATCGGACGATGCAGCCGGCCTGCAGATCGCCACCCGTCTGAAGGCTCAGACCAGCGGCATGGCCATGGCCATGAAAAACACCCAGAACGCTACCTCGATGCTGCAAACCGCATCGGGCGCCTTCAACCAGGTGACCAACATGCTGGTCCGCATGAAAGACTTGGCTACCCAGGCAGCCGACGTGTCGTCGAGCACCAAGGACAAGGAAGCCATGCAGTCCGAGTTCGACGCACTGGGCAAGGAACTGTCCAACGTGATGAACAACACCACCTTCGGCGGCACCAAGCTGCTGACCGGCGGCACCCTGGCCAGCTCGATGACCTTCCAGATCGGCGCTTCGCAGTCGGAAACCATGACCGTGACCGTGGCCAGCGCCATGAGCGGCCTGACCAGCTCGCTGAGCTCGGCATCGTCGAACTACACCACCGCCATCACCAACGCCGCTGAACTGACCTCGAACGCCAACGCCACTATCCAGCTGCTGTCGGACGCGATCGACAAAGTCGGTGTTGTGAACTCGGCACTGGGCGCGACCATCAACCGTCTCGACCACATCAACAGCAACCTGTCGAACATTTCGACCAACACCGAATCGGCTTCCGGCCGTATCATGGACACCGACTTCGCGACCGAATCGGCTTCGATGACCTCGAACCAGATGTTGCTGCAAGCTGGTACCGCGATGCTGAAGCAAAGCAACAGCATGTCGTCGCTGGTTATGTCCCTGCTGCAATAATATTGCATCGCTCCGGCGCCCGAGGGCGCCGGCCGCACAGGAGCCAACCGGCATGTCGGTTGGCTTTTTTTTCACCCTGACTTTAATGAGCAGCCCAGATGGTAGACCGTATCGGCGCCGCCGCGCGCCCCGTCAGCATTCCCGACCGGCAGACTCAGCCAGGTCCGGTGCTGCGCGGCCCGCTCGACCCGGTCAGCCGCTACCCGGTGGGCCCGCTGCCACCGGCAGTGCCGGTCACCGTGGGCACCCTGCTCGACGCCCCCGACGCGCCGTCGGCGGCCAATCCGGCCCTGCAGACACTGGCCGAGGTCCTGCAAGGCGTGGCCGATGCCGGCGAGTCGTCGGCCATGCGGCCGAACCAGGTTTTTCTCTCGCGCCAGCTGACCTGGCATCCGCCCGACGCCGCCATGATGGCCGCCTCGTGGCAAGTCATGGTGCGCACCTACGGCCAGCAGCGCGCCGCCTGGCTCGAGCAGTCGAAGGGCCAGCATGTGCCGTCGAGCCTGTTCATGGCCGACCACAATCCATCGGCCGTGCGCGACGGCCGTCCAGGCTTGCCGCTGGTAACTGAAATGGAACCGTGGCGCTTTGCCGTCTTCGCCTGGGGCGCCGAACGCCTGGTGCTCAAGGTGGTGGCCCGCGCGCCCGAGGACGAGGCGCCGCGCCGGCGTCGCCCGCGGGTGGCGCTGCGGCTGGAATTGATGTTGCCCGGCATGGGCCGGGTGGTGATCCAGATCGAACCGAGCAGCACCAACGGCGTGCTGATGGAAGTGGGCGCGGCGCACACCTCGGCCATGCAGTTCATGCGCGAAACGCTGCCGCAGCTCGCCGCACTGGTCAACCGTTACGGCCTGACGGTAGTACGCTGCCGCCTGCGCCGCATGATTCCGATCGACGGTCCCGAACTCGACCCCACCCCCGCCCACACTGCCATGCTGACGGCCCCGCTGTTCAAGGCCATGGCCGACATGGCAGTGCTGCTCTCCACCCCGCCGCCGTCGGGGGCGTGAGCCGGGTCATCCGACCGTGCCGATGATGCTCACTTCGCGGTTTTCCGGAATTTCATTGTAAGACAGCACGTGCAGGCCGGGCGCGAACAGGCGCGCGTAGCGCGCCAGCAGCGGCCGGATTTGCGGCAGCACCAGCAGCAGCGGCGGGGTCGCCTGCTGCTTCATCTGTTCGCGCGCCACCGGCATATTCACTTGCAACTGGGCCAGCAGGTTGGGGTCGATCGGATAGTTGTCGAGCACCACTTTACCGCCCTGGCGAGCCTGGTTTAACGAACCGAGCAGCATGTTTTCCAGGTCGCCGCCCAGGTTGAATGCCTGCATCTCGGTACGCTGGCCGAACAGCGCGCTGACGATCTGGCGCCGCAGCGCGCAGCGCACTTCCGCCGCCAGCAAAATCGGGTCCTTGGTGGTCTCGGAGCTGTCCACCAGGGTCGTGGCGATCGGTACGATGTCCTTGAGAGAGACGTTCTCCGCCAGCAGCACGCGGAACACGCGCAGCAGCTGGGTGTGGGTGAGCGACTTGTCGAGCGTGCCCGCCAGCTTGGGCGACAGTGCATTCAAGCGTTCGATCAGGTGCGGTACGTCTTCGTGGCGGAACAGCTCGGGCAGGTATTCCCGGATCAGCTTGGACAAATGGGTGGCGATCGCGCTCGACGTCTCCACCACCTGGTAACCGAGTCCCAGCGCATTGGCCTTCTCGCTGGTCTCGATCCACGTCACCGGCATGCCGTACGCCGGTTCGATCCCGGGGATGCCGTCGATGCTGCCGTAGACATTGGGCGACGGGATCGCCATCAGGCGGTCGGCAAACACTTCGCCCTGGGCTACCACGCAGCCCGACAGGATCACCGAATACTGCGACGGCTTCATGCCAAGGTCGTCGCGCACCGAGATCGGCGGCAACAGCAGCCCCATTGCCTCCGACAGGCTCTGGCGCACGCCGCGCACGCGCTTGACCAGCGGTTCGCCCTGCGACTTGTCGATCAAACTCACCAGCTTGTAGCCGAGCGCCACCTGCAGCGGCTGGGTGACCGGCAGGCTTTGCCATTCGATCTCGGGCGCGTCTTCGCGCAGCGCCTTTTCGATAGCGGCGATATGCGTGGTGTCGGGCGCCTTGACCTGCTGCCCCAGCTTCCAGCCCACGTACGCCAGCACGATGGCAAACGGCATGAACATCTGCCATGGCATGCCCGGCACCAGCGCCAGGATGAACATCATGCCGGCGGCGCTGAACATCACCTGCGGCGAGGTCAGGACCTGGTTGCCCACCTGCTGCTCGAAGTCGCCGGTGTCGGAAATGCGGGTGACCAGGATGGCGGCGGCGGCCGACAGCAGCAGCGCCGGGATTTGTGCGACCAGGCCGTCACCGATGGTCAGCAGCGCATATTGCTTGAACGCGTCGCCAAACGACATGTCCTGCATGATGGCGCCGATCGCCACACCGCCCACCATGTTGATGATGAGAATGAGGATACTGGCCACGGCGTCGCCGCGCACGAATTTCGAGGCGCCGTCCATGGCGCCGTAGAAGTCGGCCTCGGCCGCCACGTCCTTGCGCCGCACCTGCGCCTGTTCCTGGTTGATCAGGCCGGCATTGAGGTCGGCGTCGATTGCCATCTGTTTACCGGGCAAGGCATCCAGGGTGAAGCGTGCCGATACTTCGGAAATCCGCTCGGCGCCCTTGGTCACCACCATGAAGTTAATGATCATCAGGATCACGAACACCACGATACCGACCACGTAGTTGCCGCCGATGACGACATGGCCGAACGCTTCGATCACCTGGCCGGCAGCGTCCGTGCCCTGGTGGCCGTGCAGCAGCACCACGCGGGTGGAGGCCACGTTCAAGGTCAGCCTGAGCATGGTGGTGGCCAGGATCACGGTCGGGAATACCGAGAAATCCAGCGGCCGTCGGGCCGACACCGACACCATGATGACGATCAGGGCCAGCACGATGTTGAACGTAAACATCACGTCCAGCAGGAATGGCGGCAACGGCAGGATGATCATCGCCAGGATCGCCAGCAGGAAGGCCGGGGTGGCGAACTTGTGGCGGCGCGCCTCGACGATCAGCGCTTTGAAGAAATTCATGACTGCTTAACCTCGCTCATGGATGTGGGTACGACAACTTCGGTGGGTGGGACCGGCCGGGCATTGCGGCGCCCGCTGTGGAACGCGCGCAATTGCAGCACGTAGTTCAGCACCTGCGACACCGCCTGGTACAGCTGCACCGGGATCTGCTGGTTGACCTGGCTGGTGTTGTAGATGGCGCGCGCCAGCGGCGGCAGCTCCATCACTTCGATCTCGAATTCTTTGGCCAACTGGCGGATGTACAGCGCCATCTCGTCGACGCCCTTGGCCACCACGAACGGCGCTTCGGCACGGTCATGATCGTACTTCAACGCCACCGCGTAATGCTCCGGGTTGACGATGACGACGTCGGCGGTGGGCACCGTCTTGCGGGCGCTGCCGCGCGCCAGGGCCCGCTGCAGCTGGCGGATCCGGCTTTTCACTTCGGGCCGGCCCTCGCTGGTCTTGTGTTCTTCCTTTTGATCCTGCTTGCTCATGCGCTGGTTCTTGGCGAAAAAATACGCCTGCGCCGGCACATCGACCAGCGCGAACAGCACGAAAATCACCACCATCGCCATCAGCCCGTCCATCATCAGCGACGCGCCCGCCACCATGGCCTGCCCCATCGGCATATGCTGCAACTCCATGTAGGCGCCGACGGTCGAGCGCGCCATATGGATGAGGACGGAGATCAGCACGCCGGCCTTGGCGATCGAAATCAACAGCTCGGTGCCGTGCTTGGCGCCGAACAGGCGGCCCAGGTTGGCCATCGGGTTCATGCGCGAAAACTTGGGCGCCCAGTTCTTGGTGGACACCACCCAGCCACCGGGGATCATCGCTCCCATCATGATGCACATCGGAACGATGAACAAGGGCAGCACCATCTTGATGAATAACCACATCGACGTGATGAACAGCGTGGACATGGTGTTCTCGATCGCGCCTTCGCTGTCGAACGGCGCAAAGCTGGTGTGAAAAATCGCGTTGATGTCGGTCATATAGCTGGGCAGCAGGTACACGAACAATTTCAGGCTGACCAGGATGCCGATCGCGGTGGCCAGGTCGCGTGACCGGACCACCTGCCCTTCGTCGCGCGACTTCTTGAGTTTCTGGGCTGACGCCTTTTCGGTCTTGTCGCCGGTGCTGCCCTGGTCAGCCATGGGCGGCAGCCTGCATCTGCTGGCGTATCATTTCCAGCACCTGGTTGGTCATGCGCACGTAGTGCTCGGGAATGAACTTCACCAGCTCCCCCAGCATCATCAGCCCGAAAATGGTGATCACGGCAAAGCCGAGCGAAAACAGGTTCAGGCTCGGCGCCACGCGGTTCAAAAAGCCGAAACCCAGTTGCACCACGATGGTGGCAAACACCACTGGCAACGCCAGCAGCATCGCCGCCGAAAAAATCCACGCCACGTTGTAGGCCACGGCGTTGAGCAGCAGCGGCGAGTAGCCGTGCCCCAGGGGCCAGGCCTGGAAACTCTGGCCGAGAATGCCAACGATGACCAGGTGGCCGTCGATGGCAAAGAACACGATGATGGCCAGCGTGGACAGCAGTGCCGACACCACGTCCGACGACTGGCCGTTGAGCGGATCGTTCATCACCGCCATCGACAAGCCCATCTGCGAAGTGACCATATAGCCGAGCACGCCGACGACCGACATCGCGAAGTGGAATGCCAGGCCCAGCACGAAACCGATCAGCCCCTGCTCGATGGTGGCGACCACGCCGTGCATGGAAAACGGATCGATCGGCGCGTGCTGCGCGCCAATGCCACCGGTCAGCGGCAGCATGACGATGGACAACACCAGCGCGAGCAGGATGCGCACCGTGACCGGCGTGACCGCCTCGCCCAGCACCGGCGCGCCGATGAACATGGCCAGGATGCGGCAGAACGGCCACCAGATCGCGGTAAGCATGGGCAGCAGGTTGGCCAGGACCGGTTCCATGGGCAGCTAGCCCACCAGGGTGGCGGCGCGGGTAAAGATCGAGACGCAGTAATCCATCAGGTAGCCGGACATCCAGCGCCCCATCAGGATCACGGCCAGCAGGGTCACCAGCAGCTTCGGTAAAAAGCTCAGCGTTTGTTCGTTGATCTGGGTGGCGGCCTGGAACAGCGCCACGATCAGGCCCACGACCAGGCCGGGCACCACCAGCATGACCACCATCAGCATCACCATGTGCAGCGATTCGGCCACCAGGTCGACGGCGATTTCAGGAGTGAGCATGCAAGTTCCCCTTCGCCGTCAGTAGGCCTGGATACTGGTGACCAGCGTGTTGACCGTCAGCGTCCAGCCGTCGACCAGCACGAACAGCAGCAGCTTGAACGGCAGGGAAATGACCAGCGGCGACAGCATCATCATCCCCATCGCCATCAGCACCGAGGCCACCACCAGGTCGATTACCAGGAATGGAATGAACAGCATGCAGCCGATCTGGAACGCGGTTTTCAGTTCCGACAGCACGAACGCGGCCAGCTTGACCGTGAAGGCGTGCTTGGTCGGGTCGGTGACATTATCTTCGCCGGCCAGGTGGGCGATCTGCCTGAGCGCGGCCTTGCTGGTTTGCGCGAGCATGAAGCGCGATACCGGCTGCTGGGCGATCTGCAGCGCGGTGTCGAGGCCGATCTTGTCCTGGTCGTAGGGCACGAACGCTTCGGTCCAGATCTGGTCGCCGATCGGACGCATCACCAGCAAGGTCAGGATCAGCGCCACGCCGGTAATCACGCGGTTGGGCAAGCCCTGCTGCAAGCCCAGGGCCTGGCGCAGCAGCGACAGCACGATCACGAAGCGGGTAAAACTGGTCATCATCATGACCATCACCGGGAGCAACCCCAGCAAGGTCATGATGATCAGGATCTGCATCTTGACCGTCAGTTCGGTCCTGGCGCCTGGCACCACGTTGGCCAGCAGGTCCACCGCGTGGGCGGCGCCCGGCAGCATGGCCAGCGCCACGGCCAGCGCAGCGCCGGCCAGCATGCCGATCTTCACCTTGTGCGTCGCCAGCTTGCCGGATCTTGACTCGACTACGGTCATGGGGTCATCAGGTCCAGGTTCAGACCGTCGAGGTCCAGTACCTTGAGGCCGTAGTTCTCGCCGGCCACGACCACTTCGGCGCGGCCGATGGCAGTGCCGTTGACCTTGATCACCAGCGGTTCGCCGGCCAGCACGTCGAGCTCGACCACGCTGTCGGGGCCGATGGCCATCAGGTCTTGCAGCGAAATGCGGGCGGAGCCCACTTCGAGCGTCAGCGTGACCGGGATCTTGCGCATCATGGCGGGCAGGTCGCGGCGCGGCGCCTGGGCGGCCACCGAGGTGTCGGCCAGCTCACCGCCGACTTGCTCGATGATCATTTCGTCGGACAGGTCTTCCAGCAGGGCGTCGTTGGGGTTGGCTACGTTCATGTTCATCGTTATTCAGCATCTTCAAAGGAGGTGAGGCAAAGTTTGCCCTTGTGCTCGGTCACGGCGGCCGTGAACAGGCGCGAGTCCTCGAGCAGGACGTCGGCCCGGTGCAAGCTGATCGGGATGATATCGCCGACTTGCAGGTCGTACAGGCTGCCCAGCATGACTTCCTTGCTGGCAAGGCGGCCCGTGATGCCCAGGTGCAGGCGCTGGGCCAGCGGACCTGCCGGCTTGCGCTTCTTGGCGCCGTCGCGGTCGCGCAGCAGGCCGCGCAACACGCTGGCCATCAATTGCTTGTCGAGCGCGAACCAGAAGCGGCCCGCCGTCACGCCGCTGGTGACGCCGGCGAGACTGACCACGATTACCCAAGCGCCCTTGGCGGGCTGGGCGCCGGTGGTCGGCTTGAAACCGTAATCTTCGACAGGTTCTTCAGCGGTGGCCGATTCGCCGCTCGACAACCGTGCGCCTGGCGCCAGGTTAGCCTCGGGCAGATTGGCCTCGATGCGGCCGGCCAGGATGCCGGCTAACTGTTGCCCTAAAACCACAGCCAGGCGTTCCTCCGTGGCCGTCACGCGCACCGTTGCTTCGTCCACCTCGGCCACGCTGTCGCTCTTGGCGCCGCTACTATAGCGATAGTTGAGGACGCTGAGCAACACCTTGCGCTCCAGCGAAAAAGCGATCTGGCCGGCTGGCGCGGCAAAGCTGAGCCAGCGGTTGTTGGGGGTATTGCTACCATCGATGCGGCTGAACTGCACGTCGCCGACCTGGAAGCCGCCCCAGTAGCGCCGGTGCATATTCAGGCGCATGGACTGGATAAGGTCGTCACGCAACTGCGCCGCAAAGATGGGCAGCAGGTGCACGGGACGCCCTAACAGCGAGGGGTCCAGGACTTGATGTTGCGCAGTTTGTTTCGTCATTGTCGTATCAGGGGATGGTCCGGAAAATCGCACTAAATTTGCACCACGGTGCATCATCGCACCTCTCGGCCACGAACAACAGGCCGAGCGGGATTCGACACATAAATTTATTCATTGCAACAGCATAACTGAAAGTAGGATGCTTCCGGTAGCGACAGCATACCCGAAAATTCACATTATTGCCATTGAACAATATTCCCCTTGAATTGTGTCATGCGTCGTGTCGCATCGTGTTTACGCAGGGCAAATAAACCTTTACAGGAGTATTGCTAGCCGGTAAGCTTATTCCAGCATTACTTGGTATTCGCTGCAACGCAACAAACCTTTCGCATCGTGCTTAGTGAATGATTTATAACGATATTTACTCAAAGAAAACATGATAAAAGGCCTTTGCAGCATGCGGCGCGTCGCCCCGCCAAGCGACAGTCAAACGTGACTTTTTTTTCGGATTTCCCCCTACTTTTACATTCAGCGCCATATTACCTGGCTGGGCCGCGCCTGCTTTGTCGTCCGGATTTATCCGACAGATAAGATGGCAAATTCAGCAACACTGTGACATATACAACATGCAGTGTCGTATGAACGGAACACGCAGGCGCGCAGGGTCAGTCAGCCCTTGCTGCGGGGTGGCAATCTGACTATGTTAGGGACATCAACGCTGTAGTAACCGGAGGTAGCAATGAGTAACGGAATCGCAGGCCTGATCCAGGCCGACCTGGCCGCGCTGACCAACGCCGCGCAAGCGCTGTCTAACGCTGCCGTGGCCCCCGCCGGCCAGTTCGGCGCCAGTACGCCGCACCAGGGCTTCTCGTTTTCCCAGGCCATGCAAGACACCATCGGCAAGGTCAACGACGGCGATGTCGCCGCCGGCCAGAAAATGGCCGACGTGGAATCGGGCAAAAGCGACGACCTGATCGGCGCCATGTTGTCGAGCCAGGAAGCGAGCCTGTCCTTCTCCATGTTGATGCAAGTGCGTAACAAGGTGATGGGCGGCCTCGACGAACTCATCAAGTTGCCGTTGTAATGACCCGCTGTAACCGCCTGCGAAAGTCCATCCGTGATTAACACCCTCAAGACCGCCTTCGGCCGCTGGCGCACCAACCCGGCCGCCATGTCCGTGTCCCCCAGCCTGCTCAAGAACCTCTACCCGCTGCTGCTGCTGGCGATCGGCGTGACGGCCCTGGTGCTGATGCTGCTGTGGAAAGACCAGTCCGATTACAAGCCGGTATTCGGCGCGCGTGAAAAAGTCTCGGCGTCCGACATGATGAATGTACTGGAAACCGAACGGGTGCCTTACCGCGTGCACCCGGAAAGCGGCCAGGTCCTGGTACCGGCCGACATGCTGGGCAAGGTCCGCATGCTGCTGGCCGCCAAGGGCGTCACCGCGCAGCTGCCGGCCGGCCTGGAACTGATGGACAAGAACGATCCGCTGGGCGTGTCGCAATTCGTCCAGGACGTGCGCTTCCGCCGCGGCCTCGAAGGCGAGCTGGCGCAATCGATCATGACCCTGGACGCGATCGCCCATGCGCGCGTGCACCTGTCGATTGCCAAGTCGAGCTCGTTTGTTTCGTCCGATGGCGACAAGTCGTCGGCCTCGGTGGTGGTCGCACTCAAGCCGGGCGCCACCCTGCAGCCGGAAGCGATTGCTGCCGTGATCAACATGGTGTCGGGCAGCGTGGCCAGCCTGGCGCCGGCGCGTGTCAGCCTGGTGGACCAGGCCGGCAACCTGCTGTCGTCGCACGTGGACCTGTCCGAAGGTTTCGATGGCGCCGCCGGCGGCAACGAAGCAGCCAAGCGCTACCAGGACGACGTCAAGCAAAACATCAAGGGCCTGCTCGGTCCGGTGATCGGCGACGACAACTTCCGCCTGTCGGTGGCCGCCACCGTCAGCAACGACCGGGTCGAAGAAACGGTCGAGAAATACGGCGCCGATCCGAAGGTGACGAGCGAAGCGATGCGCGAAGAGCAGGACCGCAACCGCATGGTGATGGGCGTGCCGGGCACGCTGTCGAACCGCGCGCCGCCGGCTAATGCCAATCCGGCCGACGCCGCCAAGCCCGCCACCGATCCGGCCACCGGCAACGACGGTACCGCGCGCAAGAACGCCACTACCCGCCAATACGCTTATGACCGCAGCATCACCCAGACCAAGCGCAGCCGTGGCAGCCTGGAAAAACTGAGCGTGGCCGTGGTGTTGGCGCAGGCCGCCGCGCCGACGCCGGCCTCCGGCTGGAGTGCGGCCGAGATCGCCAATATCGACAAGCTGCTGCGCAACGGTCTCGGCATCAACGCCGAGCGCGGCGACCAGCTGGTGGTCTCCGCCATGAACTTCCCGGCCAAGGCTGCCGTGGTGCCGTGGTGGCAGGAACGCGACAACGTGGTCGATATCAGCTCGTACGTGATTTACGGCGTCGGCTTCCTGCTCGGCTACCTGCTGCTGCTGCGTCCACTGATGCGCCTGGTAACGATGCGCTTCGCCCCGGACCCGAAGGAACAGGCCCGCACTGCCACCGAGCGCCGCGCAGCCGAAGCGGCCGCCGTGGCCGCCGCCCGCGAAGCCAAAGACGCCAATGGCAACCCGGTTGCCGCGCTGCCTGGCACTCCTGCCGTGCCGGCGCTGGGCGCCGACGGCCTGCCGGCGCTGCCAAGCGCCACCGGCCCGACCACCATGGTGCCGCTGCTGGAAAACTACGATCTGCCGCCACCAGGCTCGGCGGTGGATGTGATGGTCGATCACCTGAAAGTACTGGCCGAGAAAGAGCCGGAGCGCGTCGCCGAAGTCGTCAAACAATGGATGCAGAAAAATGGCCGAACTCAATAATTACCAGGATAACGACGGCGAATTTGGCGCTCAAGCCAAGCTGACGCCGGTCGAACAGGCCGCCATCGTGCTGCTGAGCATAGGCGAGGAACCGGCTGCCGCCGTGCTGCGCTGCCTGTCGCGCGAGGAGCTGATCGAAGTGACGCAAGTGATGTCGCGCATGAGCGGCATCAAGGTCGAGTCGGTCAAGCACGCGATGCAGACCTTCTTCGACGACTACCGCCAGCAGTCGGGCGTGCATGGCGCGTCGCGCAGCTACCTCAAGCGCTCACTGGACCTGGCGCTCGGCTCCGACCTGGCCAACACGGTGTTGAACAACATCTACGGCGACGAACTGCGGCCGAAGATGGCGCGCCTGCAATGGGCTTCGCCGAAGTGGCTGGCCGAGTACATCTCCAACGAGCACGTACAGATGCAAGCCGTGTTCCTGGCCTTCCTGCCGCCGGCGCTGGCCGGCCAGATTATCGACGCACTGCCGCTCGAAGGCCGCGACCTGGTGTTGCTGAACCTGGCGCGCATGGACGAGATCGACCGCGAACTGCTGCGAGAGCTCGATGAGCTGGTGGTGCGCTGCCTGAGCTCGTTCGATTCGCAAAGCACCAGCGTCGAAGGCATCCGCCAGACCGCCGAGATTCTCAACCGCCTGCCGGGCAACCGCGCGCAGATGGTCGAACTGCTGCGCGCCCACGACCCGGACGTGGTCTCGAAGATCGAACTGTCGATGTACGATTTCCTAATCCTGGCCAACCAGTCCGAAAATGCGCTCTCGCGCATCATCGAGGAAGTACCACTCGAGCAATGGGCGATCGCGCTCAAGGGCGCCGAAGTGTCGATTCGCGATGCCATTCTCAAGACCATGCCGAAACGCCAGGCGCAAGCGTTCGAGGACATGATGCGCCGCGCCGGCCCGATGCCGATGTCACGCATCGAGCAAACCCGCCAGGAAATCATGAACACCGTCAAGGCCCTGGCCGACAACGGCGAAGTCGAGATCCAGCTGTTTGCCGAACAGGTGGTTGAATGAAGCAGTTCCGCGCCTACCGCTTTCCGCCGCTGGCCCAGTTCACCAGCATGGCGCAGCAGCGCGCGGCCGCCAACGGCAACGCCGGGGGCGGTGACGCCGGCGCCCAGTGGGCCGCCTCGGTCACCGAAGGCTTCGAACAGGGTCAGCGCGACGGCTATGAAATCGGCCTGGCCCGCGGCCAGGAAGACGGCTACGAAGCCGGCCGCAACGCCGGCCAGCAGCAAGGCCGCGAAGAAGGCCGCCACGAAACCCTGGTCGCCTACGACCAGATGGCACGCCCGGTCGATGCCATGCTCAAGAGTTTGAAGAAGTTGCGTGCCGACTACCGCGCCGCCCAGCGCAAGGAAGTGGTGGACCTGGTGGCCAAGGTGGCGCGCCAGGTGATCCGCGCCGAACTGGCCTTGCAGCCGGTGCAGCTGATGTCGCTGGTGGAGGAAACCCTGGCCTCGATGCCGCCCACGCGCGAAGACATCGACGTTTACCTCAATCCCGAAGAACTCAAACGCATCACCGAGCTCGATCCCAAGCGTTCCAAGAAATGGCACCTGATCGGCGACGCCCGCCTGGAAGTGGGCGAATGCCGGATCAAGGCTGGCGATAATGAAGTCGATGCTGGCTGTCATCAACGTCTTGCTGCGGTCATGGAACAGGTCGATAATCAGTTGCAGGCCGCCGACGGCGGTGATGAGGACGAGACGGAGGACGAACAGTGATCGCCGATGCCTTGCGCAATCTCGAACTGGGCAGCGTTCCCATGGCCACCCCCACGGGTCGGCTGGTGGGCGCATCCGGTTTGCTGCTCGAGGCGGTCGGCTGTCCCTTGCATACCGGCCAGCGTTGCCAGATCGAGACAGTGAGTGGCGAATGGCTCGACGCCCAGGTCGTCGGTTTCCGCGACAAGGTGTCGTATTTGATGCCCTTCAAAAAGGCGGTCGGCCTGACCACCGGCGCGCGGGTGTTGCCTTCGCCCGACAAGATCAACCTGCAAATCGGTTCCGGCTGGCTGGGCCGCATGGTCAACGGCCTCGGCGAGCCGATCGATGGCCTGGGCAAGCTGGGCGGCGACTTTCCGCTCGACTCGCAGCCGCCGCGCATCAACCCCCTCAAGAAAAAACCGGTCACCGAACCGCTCGACGTCGGCGTGCGCGCCATCAATGCCATGCTGACCCTCGGCCGCGGCCAGCGCGTGGGCCTGATGGCCGGTTCCGGGGTCGGTAAATCGGTGCTGCTGGGCCTGATGACGCGGCAGACCGTGGCCGACGTGGTCGTGGTGGGTTTGATCGGCGAACGCTCGCGCGAGGTGCGCGAATTCGTCGATATGTCGCTGGGCAAGGAAGGCTTGCAGAAGGCGGTGCTGGTCATCGCCCCGGCCGACGAAAGCCCGCTGATGCGCATCATGGCGACCGAACTGTGCCACTCGATCGCCGCGCACTACCGCGACCAGGGCAAGAACGTGCTGCTGCTGGTCGATTCGCTGACCCGCTACGCGATGGCGCTGCGCGAAGTGGCGCTGGCGCTGGGCGAGCCGCCGGCCACCAAGGGTTATCCGCCATCGGTATTTTCCGCCCTGCCCCAGCTGGTGGAATCGGCCGGCAACGGCGAAAACCAGGTGGGCAGCATGAGCGCCATCTACACCGTGCTGGCCGAGGGCGACGACCAGCAGGATCCGGTGGTCGATACCGCGCGGGCGATTCTCGACGGCCATATCGTGCTGACCCGCGAGCTGGCCGAGCGCGGCCATTACCCGGCGATCGACATCGGCCAGTCTATCAGCCGCTGCATGAGCCAGGTGATCACGCCGGAACACATGCACGCGGCGCGCGCCCTGAAAGCGAGCATGTCGCGCCACGACCGCGTGCGCGACCTGATACCGCTGGGCGCCTATGTGCCGGGCGCCGATCCGGTCACCGACAAGGCCGTGATGCTGCACCCGCGCGTGGAACAGTTCCTGTGCCAGGGCACCAAGGAAGAAGCGCCGTACGCGCCGTGCATCAACCAACTTGAAACGCTGATGAAGTGACACCTTGAAGTGAGTCCGACACCATGAGCCAGCACAACATCCGCAACCTGACCACCCTGGTCGCCCTGCGCAACACCGAGGTCGAACGGCTGCAGAGCGAAATGGCCGAAAAGGCAAGCTTGCGCGACCGCTACCAGAAAAACCTCGACCGCCTGACCGGGCTGTACGTGAACATGGGCGCCAGCGGCAACCTGCACCCTGCCCTGGCCGGCAACTGCGGCGACTACAAGCAGGCCGTGATGGTGATGGCCGACAACCACCGGGTGGACCTGCATTTGCACGAAGCCGACATGGCGGTGTCGCAGCAGGCGCTCAACGCAGCCTGGGCCAAGCGCGAGGTACTCGGCAAGGTGCTCGACAAGCAGCACAAGGTCGTGCAAAAACAGCAAAATTCCAAGGAACGCAAGCAGCATGATGAACTGGCAACGCAATCATGGTGGCGCGGGCAAAAGTAAATGGGCTTGCGCGCAACACCCGAAAAATAGTTAAAAAACTTTTCATAGGGAAACGATTAAGGTCGCCTTGTATCAGGGTACACTCACTCATTGTTTCCAGGAGCAACAAAATGGCCGTCATCACCAGTCCAACCTACGATCCGCAAACCACGGCCACCAACCTGGCCAACGCCTATATCAAGGCGCCCCAGGCCGTGCTCGACGCCCAGGTGGCCCGGAACAAATCCGACACGGCCGCGATGGCAACGCTGGGCTCGGCATTGTCCACGTTCCAGAGCGCAATCAATGCGCTGGCCAGCGGCTCCGGCAAGACCATCAGTGCGCGCGGGGCCACCTTCAGCGACACCAGCATTGCCACCGGCAGCGCCGGTGCGCTTGCTGCCGCCGGCAGCTATTCGTTCTACGTGGAACAGGTGGCCACGGCCGGCCAGGTATCGTATGGCATCAGCGATGGCCTGGCGCCGAACAATGGCAAATTGAACATCAAGCTCGGTGACAACTCGGTCATCGAGATCGACCTGGCCACGGCCAACACCGACAACAACGGCGAACTGACGCCGAAGGAAATCGCCGCCGCCATCAACGCAGCGGCCGACAACGACGGCAAGCTGACCGCATCGACCATCACCATCAACGGCGACACCCGCCTGGTGCTGACCTCGACCAAGACCGGTAAGGATGCCGGCGTGGAAGAGATCACGCTGACCGGCGCCAGCGACCAGACGCTGGCCGACGATCTGGCGGACAAGACCACATTGACCGCCGCCAACAACGCGATTGTCTGGTCCGGCCCCAAGACCACCGGCACCAAGATCGAACAGGCTTCCAACACCTTCACCGTCATCGACGATGTGAGTTTCACCATCGCCAAGGCGCAGGGCACCAGCGATGCGCCACTGACGCTCAAGGTGGGCGCCGACACTGCCGCCACCACGGCCAATGTGCAGTCGTTTGTCACCGCTTATAACAATTTATATACCGTGATCGGCGCCCTGACCCAGGCCGGCAATGCGGCCAATGGCGTCTCCGCCGGCGTATTGAGCGCCGATTCGGGCGTCAAGGCGCTGCGCGACCAGCTCGGTACCGCCTTGCGCGCAGCCACCGGCGGCCTGTCCCTGGTCAGCTTTGGCATTACCGGCAACCGCGACGGCACCCTGTCGCTCGATACGGCGCGCCTGACCAAGGCCGTGGCCGCCAACCCGGGAGCGCTGGACACCATGTTCGGCAGCTCGTCGTCGCTGGGCCTGAACGATAGTGGCGTGTTGGGCAAAATGAACAAGCTGATCAGCACCTGGACCGACGCCTCCAGGGGTACGATCTCGGTGCGCAAGCAGGCCAGCGCCAAGCTGCAAAGCCAGCTGGCCGATCGCCAGACCGCGTTGGAGGTGCAGTTCAACAACGCCTATCGCCGCTACCTGACCCAGTTTACGACGTTGCAGCAGTTGCAGTCGTCGATGACCAACACGTCGAACCTGTTCACGGAGCTGTTCTCCAGCAGCAGCAAGACGTAAGCAGTAAAACCCAAGCATCAACCCGGGCGGCACCCGCCGCCTTTACACAGTACGGTGAACACCATGTTGAATCACGAAGCTTATAGCAGTTACCACGCCACCAACCTCGACGCGCAGGTCGCCCGCGCCTCGCCGGTCGAACTGGTGCTGGTCCTGACCGACGGCCTGCTCGAAGAGCTGGCGCGCGCGCGCGGCCATATCGCCGGCAAGCGCTACGAGCTCAAGGCGATCAGCCTGAACAAGTGCACCGACATCATCAACGGTCTGTCGAGCTCGCTCGACTACGACAACGGCGGCGAGGTCGTCAAGAATCTCGGCCGCCTCTACGAATACTGCGCCAGCCGCCTGTACACGGCGGGCATCAATCTCGACCCGCTGGTGATCGACGAAGTGATCGCGCTGTTGACCACCATCAAGAAAGGCTGGCTTGGCGTCCAGGCCAAGGCCAATGGTGGATAGGCAACGCACACTGCTGTCGCTGACGCAAAAAATGCATGCCGCAGTCGGCGCGGAAGACTGGTCGATGCTGGCGGCGCTGAACACGCTGCTGTCCTCGACCCTGCCGCAGATGGCGGCGCAAGGTCCATGGGACGCGGCCGAAAAGGCCGCCCTCTCGGCCCTGTACAAGGTACACCAGGAAGCCGCCCGCCGCTGCGACCTTGCCACCGCAGAAGTCGGCCGCAAGCTCAGCGAATTGCAGGCGAATAAAGAAGGCTTGCTCGCCTACGCGCTGGACAGCGAGCTGGCAGAAAACGGATATACAGCATGACCATGACCATCACCAGCCCGGCGACGCCGGGCACCACCAGCGCCGCCGGCGCCGGGATTGCACCAGCCAGCCAGCCAGGTGCGAGCGAAGATTTACGGCTGACCGGCATCGTTGGCCGCCAGCGCGCGCCGGCTGGCGCCCCGGTCAACGCCGCTGCGCCGGGCATGCCGGCCCTAACGGTCGACCGCGCCGCGCAAGCGCCGCGGTTTGCGCACGTGATGGACACGGCCACCGAAGGTGACGCGACCGTTGCTGCACCCGCGGCCGCTACTGCCATGAAAGAGCCTGCCGATACCGATGCCGACATCGCCGCCGCAATGGCCCCCACCGTCATCATCGCCCCCGCCGTCGCGCTGCCTGCCCTGGTCGGCAACCGGTACGTCGCGCCAGCACCGGCGGCGGCCGACACCACGGTGAGTACTGCAGTCGGCGCGGTGGCTGGCACAGGTGCCGGCGCCACGCTGTATCCGTCCGCTTCCCCGTTCAACCTGCCTGCCGCGAATATCGCCGTGACCACCCCTTCGGGCGCGGCACCGCAGGCCAGCTATACCGCGCTGCAGGATGCCAACCAGTTGGCGCTGGCACAGCAAGCCGCGCGTGTCACCGGGGACATCGGCGCCCCGTTACTGGCCACGTACGGCCATGCATCCGCAGTCACGCCAGCGAACCCACAGCTGGTCGAGGCCGAAACCGCCGCCGCAGTCACAACCGCCGTACCGCGCACGTCCGGCATCCCGGTTGCCGGCATGATCCCGGCGGTTGCCAGTCACGGGGGCGCCGTAGCCGACGCGGCCGCACCTGCGGTCTCCAACACCGCCATCACGGAAAATGCCGTGCCTGCTTCGATCGCGGGCCCGGTCAAGCCATTCAACCCGGCGCTGGCCACCAACGCCGCCGCCATGCCAGGCCACCAGGCAGGCGCGGCGCCAACCACGACGGCCGCTGCTGCAAGCACCATGGCTGCAATGGCGGACACGACGACCGCCACTACGGCCGCCACGGCAACGACACGGTTCGCCACGTCGGAGTATGCAGCCGCCCCCGCAGTGGCAACGATCGCGGCCGAGGCAAGCGGCCAACATTTCAGCGGTAGCAAGGACGCCGCCGTGACCAATGCGGCACTGTCATTTCCGGCCAATGCAGCATTGCCACACGCGGCCGCTGCCGCACTGCCACTCCGCGCTAACGCCAGCGCGACCATTGCCAGCTACCCTGCCGTGGCTGGCGCTGCCCAGCCCCGCGTGACGCCTGCCGTGGCCGGCGCAGGCGTGGACATCGCCGTGCCCGCACCAGTGGCCGCCAACCGCGACCATGGTTCCGGCATGACCGGCGACGACGGCCAGGCAACGGCGAAATTTACCAGCGCGCTGGCGGCCACTGCCAGCGCTACCCCGCCCGCCGTGGCGACCGCAGCGACAACGCCTGCCGCCTTCGCGGCGCCGGTCAAGCTGGCGGGTGCGCCGGAACAATGGCAGCAGCCCCTGCGCGAAGCGCTGGGCGACCGCCTGCAAGTGAATTTGCAACGTAACAACAACCAGGCCGTGATCCGCCTCGACCCGCCGAACATGGGCAGCATCGAGATTTCGATCCGCCAGAGCGCCGGCGCGCTGCAGGTGAACCTGTCTGCCAGTAACAGCGAGGTCGTCCGCCAGCTCAACGCCATCGGCGATTCGGTGCGCCAGGACCTGGCCACCCGCCAGTTCAGCGACGTGGCGGTGACGGTTTCGACCGCCCGCACGTCGGCCCTGTCGCAAGCGACACCGCAGCATTCCTATTCGCAGGGTCAGCCAGATGGCGGCCGCCAGCAGCAACAGGAGCAGGAGCAGGAGCAGGAACGCGGTCGCACCCCGGGCCGGGCCCTGTACCAGGACGACTCGCAACCAGTTTTTGCCATGAATGACCAGGAGTAATCTGTAGATGAACAAGAAAATAATTGTCGCGATCGCGCTGGTCGTCGTGGTTGGCGCGGCCGTGGCCGGCGGTGCGTTCTGGTATATGTCCAAGGGCGCCCACGCGGAAGAGACTTCTGCCGATGGCAAGAAGGCCGCGAAGAAGGAAGAGAAAAAGAAGGAAGGTCCCCCCAAGTACATGACGGTGGACAAGGTCATCATCATGCTCAAGCGTCAGCCTGGGGACACCAGTTCCCACTACATGTCGGCCGACCTGGTGATCACCACGGACGAGAAGACCGAGAAGCAGGCCAAGGAACATTTGCCGATGTTGCGCAGCGTTGCCGTGCGCACGCTGTCCGACCTGACCATGGCCACTGCCCAGACCATGACGATCGACCAGTTTGCGGCGGCATTGAACAGGGCTTTCGATGAAGCGTACGAGCACGAAGGCCTGGACAAGCCGTTTACCGATGTCATGATCGGCAAGCTCATCATTGAGTAAGCAACAGCCAGCATGGTTAACAGTGGAGCGGGCATGGCTTATGTAGAGCATCCTGGCAATGCGTATGCCGATGGTTACGGCGACGGTGGCGACGGCGCGGTGGCGATGCACAGCCCGGCGGACGAGCAGAAATACCTGCTGGCGTATGCGCCGCTGGTCAAACGCATCGTGCGCCAGCTCAATTCGCAGGTGGCGGGTGCGATCGACCGCGACGACATGGAGCAGATCGGCCTGATCGGTTTGCTGGAAGCGCTGCGCCGCTATGGCGCGCCGGACGAAACGTTCGGCAGCTATGCCAGCTTGCGCATCCGCGGCGCCATTCTCGACGAGTTGCGGCGCCAGGACTGGCGCCCGCGCGCGGTGCGCCAGCACAGCCACAAACTGCGCGACAGCGTGCGTGCGCTGACCCGCAAGCTGGGCCACGAGCCGAGCGAACAGGAAATCATGACCGCGCTGTCCTTGACGTCCGAGCAATACCAGGCTTACCAGCTCGACGAGAATGCCGAGCTGATCGCCAGCTTCGATGAAGTACTGCAGGAATCCGTGGGCCAGGACAGTGCCCCGGGGCCGGAAGAGCAATTGATCGTGCGGCGCAGCCTGGAGCAGGCTTTACGCAGCCTCGACGAGCGTGAGCAGCGGGTGGTGCAGATGTACTACGAATTCGAACTGAGCTACAAGGAAATCGCGGCCGTGCTGGATCTGACCGACGCCCGCGTCTGCCAGCTCAACAAGGCGGCCCTGAACAAAATGAAAGCCGTGCTGCAAGCCGCGTAGCGACTCGCACAACACGACCACCAGGAATCAAGAAAATGACGCGGAAAGGCGAATCATCATGCAGCAACTAGTTGGCATCCTCATCATTTTAGGTAGCGTCTTCGGCGGCTTTGCCCTGATGGGCGGCACGTTCCACCAGATCTGGCACCCGCTGGAACTGGTCGTGATCGGCGGCGCCGGTCTGGGAGCGCTGGTGCTGGGCAATCCGAACCACGTGCTCAAGGAGTTGATGACGCAGATCAAGAAGATCATCGTCCGCAAAAAATACGACTCCGAATTCCAGCGCCAGTTGCTGCTGCTGATGTACGAATTGCTGCAACTGGCCGCCGGCGGCCTGAAAGCGCTCGACGCCCACGTCGAAGCGCCCAAGGACAGCCCGCTGTTCCAGCGCTACCCGCGCGTGCTGGAAGAGCCGAAGCTGCTGGCCTTCATCGTCGATAACTTCCGCCTGATGGCAATGGGCAAGATCAACGCGCACGAACTCGAAGGCGTGCTGGACCAGGAACTGGAAGCGCTGCACACCGAGCTCGAACAACCGGCCAAGTCGCTGGGCAAGATCGGCGAAGCGATGCCGGGCTTCGGCATCCTGGCGGCCGTGCTCGGTATCGTGATCACCATGAGTACCGTGAGCCAGGGCGCCACCTCGGGCGAGATCGCCGAAAACGTTGGCGCGGCCATGGTCGGCACCTTCATCGGTATTTTCCTTTGTTACGGCCTGATCGATCCGCTGTGCAATATGCTCAAACAGCTGGTCAACCAGGAGGCGTCGAACAAGGAAACCGTCAAGGTGGTGCTGGTGACCCACGTGGCCGGCAAGCCGGCGCTGCTGGCGATCGACTCGGGCCGCCGCCTGGTGCCGCTGAACATCAAGCCGAGCTTCGCCCAGCTCGAACGCTGGATCAACGATCTGGAAGGCCGCGACAGCGAACCGGCCGACGACAGCCGCCGGGGAGGTCGTGGTGCTAAAGCCGCATGAGAAAGCGCATGACCAGACCATCGTCAAGCGCGGTGGCGGCAAGCACAAGCACGACGACCACGGCGGCGCCTGGAAGGTAGCGTTCGCCGACTTCTGCCTGGCGCTGATGTGTTTGTTCCTGGTGCTGTGGCTGATCGCCGCCCGCAATACCGAGGCGCTGGAGCAGGTCATGACCGAATCGGACGGCGCCAAGACCGACCAGGGCAAGGGCGTGATGCCCGAGCAGGTGGGCGGTCCGCGCGGCAGCCTGATCGAACGGTTCCCGATGCCGCATACCGGCAGCACCGACCAGCCGGGCGAAAAACTGGCACCGGGCGAGCCGGCCGATCCGACATCCGCCGCCAAGGTCAAGTACGACAGCCCCGATGATTTGCAGGCGCTGTCGAAGGCGCTCACCAAGATGAGCGCCGACTTTGGCCTGACGTCCAACCTGGAAGCGGTGGTCACGCCCTATGGTTTGCGGGTGATGCTGCACGACACCGACAAGCAAGGCATGTTCGTGCGCGGCAGCGCCGTGCCAACCGACAAGTTCCGCGCCCTGCTGCGCAAGATGGGACCGCTGTTCGCGAAGATGGAAAACCAGATGCTGATCGTCGGCCATACCGACTCGATGCAGTATGCCGATACCAGTTATGCGGCGTTTTCCAACTGGACGCTGTCGGCCAACCGGGCCATGTCGGCCCGCGCCCAGTTGCTGGCAGGTAGCATGAACGCGGAATCGGTGCTGCAAGTGGTGGGCATGGCCGACCGCGCACCGCTCGATGTCAAGCGCGCCGACGCCGGCGTCAACCGCCGCATCGAGCTGCTGATCCTGACCACCAGCCAGGCCAGAACCATCGCCTCGATGTTCGGCATGCCGGACCACACGGTGCCGCTGACCGAGCAGATCAACACTGCCCTGCCCGATCCCGGCCTGCTGCAAAAGCTGCGCGATTCGCTGGGCCGCAACAACTGACGCTACAATACAGCCATGCAAACCAAGCCAACCAGAGGCACCCGTATGAGAATCACGACCGCGACTCCCGACGGCATGGCCGTCCAGCGTGTTGCCGAGCCCGCGCCGGTGGACGGCGCCGACGCGCCCGCTGCGCCTGCCACTGCGGCGCCGCTGCAGTCGGCGGTGATGCAGCCGGCGCTGCAAGCGATGCGCGACATGCCGGAAATCGACCAGGAGAAAGTGGACATGCTGCGCGACGCGCTGGCCAAGGGTGAATTGCCGTTCGATCCCGCCAAGCTGGCCGGCCTGATCCAGCGCTTCCATGGAGTAGAAAAGTGAGCAACCCGGCATCGCCCCCGCCGGTATCGCGCCAGGAAGCCATGCGCATTCTGCTGGCCGGCATTGGCGCCGACATGCAGGCATATGCCGGCCTGGCGGCGCTGCTGGAAGAGCAATTTGACGCTGCGCTGCGCCACCAGGGGCCGCGGCTGGGCGATATCGCCGAAAAAATCACCGGCATGGTGGCCGAAGCCGACGCCCGCCGCATCCAGCGCGTTGCACTTGCGCAACATCTAAATGGCGCGAACGGCACCATGGCACAGGCATTTGCCTTGCTCAAACCGGCAGCCCGCGAGAAAATGGAAGCCGACTGGCTGGCGCTCGAAGCGCTGGTCATCGAATGCAAGCGTTTATCGAAGCGCAATGCCGATTTGCTGGTCGAACAGCATGGCATCATGCAGCGCGTGCTGCATGGCGAAGAACACACTTATGAGCCAATTTAATCCCACTGCCTTTACTGCGGCGACCGCCGCCACTGTCTCGAACATCAGCGCCACCCGGCCCACGGCCGGCTTTGGCGCGATGGTCTCGACCGGCGCATTTTCGAGCACGTTCCAGCAGGTGCAAAGCGACGTGGTTGGCTATATCAGCCGCGGTGATGGCGGTTTCAGCAGCTCAGGGGCAAATTCTGCGGCGCCGTCATCGGCCCAGGCCATGCAACTGGCGGCCTTGAATGCCAGGCACGCCACCGGCGCCATCGACGATGGCGGCATGGACAGCGACAGCCGCCAGCAATTCCTGGCGTCGGTGACGCCCTGGGCCAGCGAGGCGGCCGACAAGCTGGGCGTCTCGCCCGAGCTGGTGGTGGCCCATGCCGCGCTGGAGTCCGGCTGGGGCCGGCAACCGCTGCGCAAGGGGGGCATCGACACCAACAACCTGTTCGGCATCAAGGCCGGCAGCGGCTGGCAGGGCGATGTCGCCAGCGCCACCACCACCGAGTTCGAACACGGCGCCATGCTCAAGAAGACCGAGCGCTTCCGCAGCTACCCGGACACTGCCAGCGCGTTCCGCGATTACGCAGAACTTTTGGCCGGCAACCCGCGCTACCAGGGCGCGCTCAACACGGGCAGCGATGCCCGTGCCTTTGCCAACGGCCTGGCCCGCGGCGGCTATGCCACCGACCCCGGCTACGCCGACAAGCTGGCCCGCCTGGCCGCGCAGTTGCAGCGCGCCTCTGCGGCTGCAGCCGACTGACACCTCGAGCAGACCAGCCACGCAGGCCGCCACGCAAGCTGCGGGCGCCGGTCCGTGCACGCGGGTTCAGCGTGCCGCAGGCACATCCGCCGGCTGCACCGCCCCCGGCCCCGTCACCCGCGCGCGAATGATGTTGCCGCTGGAATTGCGCACGCGCACCTGGCTACCCTTGGCGCCGGCATCCATGGCTTCTCCCGACATCGACACCGTGACCTGGTCGCGGCTGGCGACAATGTTAACAAGGTCGCCACGCTTGACCAGGATCGGCGATGCCAGCGAACCGGTACGCAACACTTCGCCCACGCGCACGGTGCGCTTGGCACTCATCCCCACGACCTCTTGCGGATCCGACACACTGTCTCCCACGGTCGAAATATCGTGGCGCTCAAGCAACACATCTTCATCTGTGATGATTTTTCCAGCGCCGATGTCGTTGGCCGCAATCACGATCCGCGCCGACACCTTGGCGCGCACCACGAACTCGTAACGCCAGCTGCCACCGCGCGCACCGTCGCCGCTGCAAATGGCATTGAAACGCATGCGCGCGGGCTGGCGGGTGTCCGCCGCCTCGACTGATACTGCACTGCCGCACGCGACCAGCGGGCGGCTGCCGCGCACCACCGTGATGTCGAATTCGGGCTCGGCCAGGCCGCGACTGTCGGCCCAACGCAACACATACTCGCGCGCAGCGTCCTCTACCAGCAGCAGCACTTTGTCTGCGGGAACAGGCGCGGCATGGGTGGAAGTGTTAAAAAAGATGCTTCCGGTTAGCAACATTCGGCTCAAACCAGTTACAATAGTTTTGTTGAACATGGGCAATACCTCTACTATGATGCAAGCGAACGCGCCTGTCGTGCGAGACCAACATTCTACATGCCGAGCAAGATTGCAATGAGGAATAGGCGGGAAATTTCCGCTGCGCAACAGAGCTTAACAGTTACGTAGTATTCACCGAAACACCATTCGATCCTGCAAGGAGACCACCATGGGCATCAATTTCAACCAGGTTACCGGCGTCCACGGCGATGCGCTGCAACTGCGGGCGGAACGCACCCGCATTCTCGCGGCCAACCTGGCCAATGAAAACACCCCCGGCTTCCAGGCGCGTGACATGGACTTCGGCGCCGCCCTGGCCAACCTGCAAGCCGAAGCTTCCGGCGAACCGGGCGGCGATGGCGAAGCCGCCCAGATGTACCGCGTGCCATTCCACCCCGCCCGCGACGGCAATACCGTCGAACTTGGCGTCGAACAGGCGGCATTCTCGCAAAACGCGGCCGACTTCCAGACCAGCCTGACCTTCGTCAACATGAAATTCAAGGGTCTGGCCAAGGCCATTGCCGGTCAGTAAGACTGCCCAACCACCGTAAGGGAACGACATGTCGTTTAAAGATATTTCCGAGATCGCCGGCTCGGCCATGGCCGCACAGAGTGTGCGTCTCAATACCATTGCCTCCAACCTGGCCAATGCCGACGCCGTGGCCGGCAATGAGGGCGAGACCTACCGCGCCCGCAAGCCGGTGTTTGCCACCGTGCTGGGCGAAAACAGCGAAGGCATGATGACCGGTGGCAAGGTGCAGGTGCTGGACGTGGTCGAATCGTCCGAACCACTGCGCAAGGTGTACGAGCCGGGCCACCCGATGGCCAATGCCGACGGCATGGTGTTCTACTCCAACGTCAACGAAGTGGCGGAGATGGCCGACATGATGTCGGCCTCGCGCGCGTTCGAAACCAATGTCGAAGTCATCGGCCGCATCCGCACGATGCAGCAATCCCTCCTTAAACTTGGTGAAAGTTAAGTCATGGCAGTCAGTCTTCTCAATAACGGCACCACCACGACCGGCACCGGCGTCAGCAACGCGGTGACACCGAACACGGCCAGCGAAGCGTCGGAGATGTTCACCAAGCTGCTGGTCGCGCAGATCCAGAACCAGGATCCGCTGTCGCCATCGGACCCGGCGCAGTTCGTCCAGCAACTGACGCAACTGTCGCAGACTGAGGCGCTGCAAAAGCTCTCGACCCTGACCAGCACCAACTCCAGCATTCTGCAGAGCATGCAAGTGCTGTCGCTCGGTGCGCAGGTGGGCTCCGACGTCATGGCCCAGTCCACCCAGGTCCGCGTCGATGGCACCACGCCCGTCAGCGGGCAGGTGGTGCTGGAAACCAGCAGCACCAATACCAACCTGGTGCTGACCGGCGACAACGGCGAGAAATATACGGTCAAGCTTGGCACCCAGGCGCCCGGCAATGTTCCGTTTACCATCGACCCGGGCACGCTGGGCCTCAAGGAAGGTACTTACACCATGGCGGTGGAAACCAGCACCAAGGAAACCCCTGCCATCGACATCCAGGGCCGCCTGAACAGCGTGCGCATTTCGGCGACCGGCGGCGTGGTGCTCAACGTCGCCAACCTGGGCGAAATCGATCCCGGCAACATTACTGCGTTTAACGGCAAGCCTGCTTTAGCCATTCAATAATTCAATCTCTTAAAGGATTTCCATCATGAGTTTCGATATCGCATTGTCTGGCATCCAGGCCATCAACGAGGCCCTCAACAGCACCAGCCAGAACATCGCCAATGCCGGCACCTATGGCTACAAGGCCCAGCGCGCGAACTTCTCGTCGCTGGTGTCCGGCGAACTGCAGACCGGTGTCACCATCGGTTCGGTCACCCAGAACATCAGCAAACCGGGCGGCGTGCTGAGCACTGGCCGCTCGCTGGACGCGGCCATCAACGGCGGCGGCTTCTTCATCACCAAGGCGACCGATTCCGACGTGCCGCAGTACTCGCGCGTGGGCATCTTCGAAACGTCCAAGGATGGCTACCTGGTCGATACCCAGGGCAACCGCGTGCAAGGCTACCCAATCAATCCCCTGACGTCGGCGATGGGCGCCCTGGGCGACTTGCCGATCCAGACCGGCGCGATCCCGGCCGTGGCCTCGGGCAAGATGACGTATGTGGGCAATATGTCGGCCGACTGGACCGTCCCGGCCACCTGGGGCACGGTCCCGGTTACGGGCACTGTTCCGATCACGCCGCAGAACCCGCCCGACCCGAGCACCTTCAACATGTCGAAAGCCACGGTGATCTACGACACCCTGGGCGGCAAGCACACGCTGACCCAGTACTTCAGCCGCGACGCAGCGTCGCCGAACACGGTCAACGTCCGCTACCTGCTCGACGGCGCCGAGTTGCCGAGCACTACGCCGACCGTCCTGAAATTCAACACAGCGACCGGCTCCCTGGACAGCGTCAACGGCCAGTCCGCCGACCCCGTCACTGGCGCCGTCGTCACCACGACCACGGTCGACCTGACCGCCATCACGCTGGCCAACGGCGGCAAGCTGACCAATCTGTCCATCGACTATGACGGCAGCACCGGCAACTCCGGCGAAGCGACCACGTCCGCCAACAATGCCGAAGGCTATGCCTCGGGCACCTATACCAGCCTGGCACTGGGCAACGACGGTTCGGTGATCGCCACCTACTCCAACGGTCAGAAGCAAACCGTGGGCAAACTGGCGCTGGCCACCTTCGTCAACGAAGGCGCGCTGACCACCATCAGCGGCACCAGCTGGACCGAGTCGCTGGAATCGGGCCGTCCGCTGGTCAATGCGCCGGGCATGGGCACGAGCGGCACCATCGCCAGCTCGTCGCTGGAACAGTCGAACGTCGATATCACGTCCGAACTGGTGGGCCTGATGACGTCGCAACGCAACTACCAGGCCAACTCGAAAGTCATCCAGACCGAGAGCACGATGATGCAATCGCTGATGCAGGCGATCTAAGGTAGCGCATGGATTCGTTGATCTTCACCGCCATGAGCGGGGCCGAGCGGGCCCTGCGCGGCCAGCAGGTACGCGCCAACAACCTGGCCAATGCCGATACCGTGGGCTTCCGGGCCGACATGGAAATGTCCACCTCGCAGTCCGTGCAGGGTTACGGCTACGACGACCGCCACATGGCGCAGTTGCAGGCCAACTCGGTCAACACCCGCCAGGGCACGCTCAAGGCCACCGGCCGCGAGCTCGACGTGGCGATCTCGGGCGCCGGATTCCTGACGGTCGAGGGACCGACCGGCGAAGCCTATACCCGCGCCGGCGCCATGGTGCTCGATGAAACCGGCACCCTGCGCATCAACGGCAACGTGGTGCTGGGCGAAGGCGGCCCCATCACGCTGCCCGAGTACAGCAAGATCGACATCGGCACCGATGGCACCATTTCGATCCAGAACCCGGGCACCACTACCATGCAAACCGTGGACAAGCTGCGCCTGGTGAAGGCCGAAGGCTCGGAGCTGACCAAGAACGAGTCCGGCCTGCTGATCGCGCGCGACGGCGTGCCGCTGGCGACCGATCCGACCGTGGTCTTGCAATCCGGTCACCTGGAAGGCAGCAACGTCTCGGCAGTGGAAGAAATGGTCGCCACCATGAGCCTGAACCGCACCTTCGAAGTCCAGATGAAGTTGTTCAAGTCCACCGACACCATGGCCGAAACCGGCAATCGCCTGATCAGCGGCTAAGCTGATCCAAACCGACTTTAGGGAGTAACCATGAATCCAGCAATGTGGATCAGCAAGACCGGCGTGCAAGCGCAGGACCAGAAACTGCAAACCATCGCCAACAACCTGGCCAACGCCAATACCATCGGTTTCAAGCGCGATCGCGTGGTGTTCGAAGACCTGTTCTACACGGTCGGCCAGCAGCCGGGCGCGCAAGTGGCCGACAACAACACCCTGGCGCCATCGGGCGTGCAGCTCGGTAACGGCGTGCACATGGTCGGCACCCAAAAAGTATTTACCAGCGGCAGCCTGCAAACCACCGGCCGCGAGCTCGACGTGGCGGTCAATGGCAACGGCTTCCTGGCCGTGCGCCAGCCCAGCGGCGAAACCGCGTACACCCGCGCCGGCCAGTTGCAGATCGACGCCAACGGCATCCTGGTCAACGCCCACGGCCTGCCGTTGATTCCGCAAATTACCGTGCCGGACAACGCCACCGCGATCACCATCGGTGAAAACGGCACTGTCTCGGCCACGATCGCCGGCACCGCCACCCCGAGCCAGCTCGGCCAACTGACGCTGACCAGCTTCATCAACCCCACCGGCCTGATGGCGCTGGGCGAAAACCTGTACGCGGAAACCGCCTCGAGCGGCACCCCGACCGAAGGTGCGCCCGGTACGGCGCAGTGGGGCAAGATCAAGCAAGGCACGCTGGAAGGCTCGAACGTGCAGGTCGTGGAAGAAATGGTGGACATGATCGCCGCCCAGCGCACCTACGAAATGAACACCAAGGTGCTGTCGGCCGCCGACAATATGTTGCAATACCTGGCTTCGGCAGCACGCTGATGAAAGCCGCACTGCCCTTGCTGGTCCTGGCCGCCTTGACCGGTTGCGCCAGCCTGGAACCGCCGGCGGTCCGCCCCGGCCCGATGGACGAACCGCCGCCGCTGGTGCGTTCGACCATGCCGCGCGTGTCCGGCGGCGGCGTCTACAGCCCCGACATGGGCATGTCGCTCACCTCCGACAGCCGCGCCTTCCGCGTCGGCGACGTGGTAACCGTGATGTTGCAGGAAACCACGCAAGCGAGCAAACGGGCAGGCACCAGTTATTCCAAGGAATCGTCGAACAATGTGGCAGCCCCGAGTTTGCTGGGCAAGGTGTTCCCGAAAGCCAGCATCGGCGTCGGCGCCGACAATTCGTTCACCGGCGACGCCACCAGCACCCAGCAGAACGCCTTGACCGGGGCGATTACCGTGGTCGTGCAGGAAGTGCTGCCGACCGGCCTGCTGCGCGTATCGGGCGAAAAAGTGTTGACCCTGAACCAGGGCGAAGAATTCGTGCGCCTGCGCGGCTACCTGCGCGCGGCCGACATCGACGCCGACAACCAGGTCTCGTCGCTGCGCATTGCCAACGCCCGCATCGCCTATTCAGCCCAGGGCACGCTGGCCGATACGCAATCGGCGGGATGGTTATCACGTTTCTTCAACGGCCCGTACATGCCCTTCTGAGGCTGAAAACATCATGAACTTCCGCACGCTGTCCCGCCTCATCGCCCTGCCCCTGGCCCTGTGCCTGACCTTTGCCACCCTGCCCGCGCAAGCGGCGCAGGTGCTGCGCAACCTGGTCTCGGTCGAAGGCATCCGCGACAACCCGCTGGTGGGCTACGGCCTGGTGGTGGGTCTGAACGGCAGCGGCGACTCGACCCAGGTCAAGTTCGCCAGCCAGTCGGTGATCAATATGCTCAAGCAGTTCGGTGTCAAGGTGCCGGACGGAACCGACGCCAAATCAAAAAACGTCGCGACCGTCATGGTCTCGGCGGTGCTGCCGCCCGGCTACCGCAAGGGTCAGGCGGTCGACGTGGTGGTCAGTTCGCTCGGTGATGCGAAAAGCCTGCGCGGCGGCGCCTTGCTGCTGACGCCTTTGCGCGCGGCCGACAACGAAGTGTATGCGCTGGCACAGGGCAATGTCGTCGTTGGCGGCTTCTCCGCGCAGGGCAAGAGCGGCTCGTCGGTGACGGTGAACACGCCGACCTCGGGCCGGATTCCCAACGGCGCCGCCATCGAGCGCGCGATCCCGACCGATTTCGCCAGCACCCCGAGCGTGCGCCTGTCGCTGCGCCATCCGCACTTCCAGACCGCCATCAATATCGTCGATTCGATCAACAAGCGCTTCGGCGACATCGCCACCGCCAGCGACGCCACCTCGGTCGAGGTGCAGGCGCCATCGAACCCCACCCAGCGCATCGCCTTCATGGCCAAGCTCGAAGGGTTGTCGATCGACGTGGGCGAGGAATCGCCAAAGGTGGTGTTCAACTCGCGCACCGGCACCGTCGTGATTGCCGAAGGCCTGCGTGTGCGGGCAGCCGCCGTCACCCACGGTTCGCTGAAAGTCGTGATCTCGGAAAGCACCAAGGTCAGCCAGCCGAACGCGCTGGCCGGCGGCAACACGGTGGCCACGCCGCAGTCGCAGGTGAGTGCGGAACAGGGCGCACGCCAGATGTTTAACTGGCCGGCCGGCGCCAAGCTGCAAGCGATCATCGACGTGGTCAACAGCCTGGGCGCCACGCCCGACGATATCATGGCGATCCTGCAGGCACTGGACCAGGCCGGCGCCATCGAAGGCGAACTGGTCGTCATCTAAGGACATCATGAGTTTTCCTCCCCCCTTCGATCCGTCGCGCCTGATTCCGGGCATCCCCGGCAAGTTGCCGGACGTGCTGGTGGCGCCGGCTGTCAGCCTGCCCGGGCAGCCCGCCGACACCGTCGATCCGGCGTATCGCGCCAAGGCCACCGAGGCGGCGGTCAAGTTCGAGAGTTTTTTCATCGGCCACATGCTGCACCAGATGCGCTCCGGCGTGCGTGTGCTGGCCGACGAGGACAGCGCCATGAACAACAAGGTCAACCAGGACATGCTGGACATGGCCGACAACCTGGTGGCCGACCAGATCGCCGGGCGCCGCGCCTTCGGCGTGGCCGACGCCATCCTGCGCCAGTTGCTGCCGCAGCCGTCAGCAGCCCCGATACCGGCATCGGCACCGGCAGCGGCCGGGGGCACGGAGAAAGCCGTGCCCGCCAACGACAGAATGATTTCCAACGCGCAAAATTCTTCGCCAGCGCTTAATCTTTCCCGCTAAGCCGTCGCCTTCTACAAGTAACGGACCGGCATCACTCGCGCAATGCAAGCTGCGGTCCTTCGCGTCAACCAGGAAAGACCCTTGCAAACATGAGCATAACGTACAACGCATTGTCGGGCGCCCTGGCGGCCCAGGCCGCTATCGCCACGGTCAGCCAGAATCTGGCCAACTCGCAAACCAAGGGCTACACGCGCCAGGGCGTGCTGCTGCAATCGAATGTTGCCGATTTCAGCCGTAATTCGCCGGGCAATGGCGTGACGGTCGGCGCGTTGCTGCGTTTTTCCGATTCCTACAAGTCGCAACAGATGTGGCGCTCCAACTCGGAGCTGGGCCAGCGCGCCCAAACCCAGCCGTACCTGACCCAGCTCGAAAAAGTCATGAACGACCCGACGTCGAGCATCAGCTATGGCTTCGATAATTTCTTCAAGGCGCTCAACGCGGCTGCCGTCGATCCTACCTCGACGCCACTGCGCCAGCAGGTGATCAGCTCGGGCGATGCGCTGTCCAAGCAGATCAACAGCATTTACAACCTGGCTGCCAACCAGAAGCTGTCGACGCAACAGCAAAGCAGTGCCATCCTGCCCTCGCTCAACGAATCGCTGTCCGCCATTGCCGCACTCAACTCCAAGATCCAGCAAGTAGGCGCCAACGGCACCAACACCTCGGCCTTGATCGACCAGCGCGAGTTGCTGATCGACGAAGTGTCGTCCCAGGTGGGCGTGGAAGTCGTGTACGGTCCGGACGGCAGTGCCAGCGTGTCGCTCAAGAGCGGCCAGCCACTGGTCGCGGCCGACGTCGCAGCCAACCTCGGCTACAGCAGCGCAGGCGGCGAACAAACCCTCAATCTCAGCTTTGCCGGCACCAGGTTCGTGCTCGACGACAGCAAGATCGGCGGCAAACTGGGCGGCCTGGCCAACTTCCGGACCAACACCCTGGCGCCGCTGCAACAATCGATTGCCGATATCGCCGAACAGTTCAGCAACATGTTCAATACCCAGCTGGAAAGCGGCGACAAGACCGATGGCGCCCCTGGCATCGCCATGTTCGCGTTCGACCCGACCAGCACCACCGGCCTGTTGAAGGTCAACGAAGGTTTTACCACCGCCGACCTGGCGTTCGCCGAACGCGGCCAGCCTGCGGGCGACAACAGCAATTTGCAGGCGCTGATCGCCATTCGCGGCAAACCGGTCACGGTGGCCTCGGTGGGCTCGGTATTGCTTGGCGACGCCGATACCCAGCTGGTCGGCAAGCTTGCCATCGAAAGCCAGCAAAACCAGGCCCAGCTCAAGACTGCCACCACGGTCCGTCAACAGGCCGAAGATGACTGGAAATCGACCAGCGCAGTCAACGTGGACGAGGAAGGCATCAGCCTGATCGAGTTCCAGAATATGTACCAGGCGAATATGAAGGTGATTTCCGTCGCGAACAACCTGTTCGACGCCACCTTGCAAATGTTTAACTAATTAGGGGAAGCGCGATGCGTATCGCCAGCAGCCAATACCAATCCACCATGTTGCGCGGCCTCGGTGAAAACCAGACCTGGCTCAGCAAGATCAATGAGCAGATGGCGACCGGCAACCGCATCCTGGTCCCCTCCGATGATCCGGTCGGCAACGTCCAGATCTCGCGCCTGACGCGCGAGCAGGCCCTGGTCACGCAGTACCGCTCCAATATCGCCTCGGTGCAGATCCGCATGTCGAGCAACGAATCCTATCTCTCGAGCATGACGCGCGACATCACCGACGTCAGCGACCTGCTGGTCTGGGCGGCCGACGGCAGCAATGTGCCGTCCGACCTCAATGCCATGGTGACGAGCCTGACCTCGCTGCGCGACAGCCTGGTCAACACCGCCAACCAGCGCGATGCCGAAGGACGCTACGTGTTCTCCGGCACTGCGGTGGACCAGGCGCCGATTGCGGTGGTGTCAGGCAGCTATGTGTATCAAGGCAACGAAAAGAATCAATCGACGGTGGTGGGCAACGGCGTTACCCAGACCACCAACGTCAACCTCAAGGGCATGGAAGACATGCTCGACAAGCTGACCGCGGCGATCACCGCCCTGTCCGATCCCGCCGTGCAGCCGAATTCCCCTGCGCTGCGAGCCATCGTTGGCGACGCCATGGCCAGCACCTCGGCCGGGCTCAGCCTGGTGTCAGGCAAGATCGCGCAACTTGGCGGCGGCCAGAACATCTTGCAAACGCTCGATGACAACCATGCCAATGTCAGCCTGTCGAATGCGATCGCCATCGGCGACCTGAGTAAGCTCGACTACGCTGTCGCCGCCACCGAACTAGCCGGCTACAGCCTGGCGGTGGAGGCGTCGTACAAGGCTTATTCCAAGGTCAGCGGCATGTCCCTGTTCAGCCTCATCTAAGCGCCGAGCGTCCATATCATGCAAATTCCGTCACCATCGTCCCCTTCCGTGATTGTCACCGGCAATGGTGGCAATGCCAGCGCGGTGGACGGCACCGCCCTTGGCCAGCAAGGCCAGAACGCGGTCACCGCCACGCCGGTCACACCGCCCGCCAGTACGGCAGCGCCGCTGCGGCGCGGCCTCAACAACTGGGACCAGCCGCTCCAGCGCGATATTTCCGGCGCCCAGCAGGCGCTCGACTTTCTCGAGCAGAGCGCCGGCCAGCTGCGCAGCCTGAAAGCCGACCTCAGCGCCCGCCTGGCCAACCGCCAGCGCGCCGACGGCAACCTGGAAAACAGCGTACGCCAGTTCAGCAATACCTGGCGCAGCCGCACGGCAGCGTCGGGCGGCACGCTCGACGCCCAGCTCAATTTCAGCAACGAAAACACCAGGACCCGCTTCACCGTGCGCGGCATGAACGTGGCCAACCTGCGCCAGGGCGGCCGCGAAGTGCTGGCGCTGTCGCTGGGCGGTCAGAACCTTAGCTCGGTAGTGATGGAGCCTGGCATGTCCGACCAGCAAATCGCCCAGCGCTTCGACGATGCGCTGGCGCCGGCTGGCGTGCGCGTCAAGCTCAGCGATGACGGCCAGCTCGAATTTTCCGCGCCGGAGAACCAGTTCGCGGGCATCCGCGACAGCCTGGCCGTGCAGGGCAATGGCCAGCGCTTCCCCGCCGGCCAGCTCAATCGCCTGCGGGCCGAGCCGGAGGCGGCCGCGCTCAATCCCGAGTCCTGGCAGACCTCCGACGCAGAAGGCTTGCGCACCACCTTGCAGCAAGTGGTGCAAGCGCTGGCCCACGTGGAAAAATCGATCAGCTCGGTACGTTCGGCGCTGGCCCAGGCTACTACGCGGGTCCAGAGCACAACCGCCGAGACCTCCACCGAGGGCATGGAGCAAGTGGCGGACAATTTCGTCGATACCGCCAAGCAGCCCGGCTACCAGTCGATGTTGTCGATCACCTCGGCGTTGTCGGGCATTAGCCGGGAACGCGTGGTATCGCTGCTGCGCCTGCGCTAAACTGGTGCCGCAGACCGCGCTGCGCCAGCGCGGTCAATTCCGGCGCCGCCATCGGCTGCGCATATACATAACCCTGGGCAAAATCGCAGCCGGCCAGTTCCAGCAAATGGCGCTGCGCTGCCGTCTCCACCCCTTCCGCCACCACCCGCAGGCCCAGCCGATGGGCCATCAGGATCAGCGCCTCGCACATGGCCAGGTCGCCGCTGTCGCTGGCCAGGTGCTGGATGAAGCTGTGGTCGAGCTTGAGCAAGTCGATGCCGAAATGCTTGAGGTGCGCCAGTGACGAATAGCCGGTGCCGAAATTGTCGAGCGCCACCTGCACGCCCATCTCGCGCAATTCGCGCAAGCGGTCCGCCACCTGGGTCGCCTTGTCCAACAGCACCCGCTCGGTGATTTCGATCACCAGGCTGCGCGGCGCCAGGCCCAGCTCGGCCGCGTAACCGAGCCAGCCCGCATACAGCGCCGCGTCGCCGCGAAACTGCGCCGACGACTGGTTGATGCCGACCTGGAAACCGGCGCCGATCTCGTCCTGCCACTGGCGCGCCTGGCGCGCCGCCTGGCGGAACACCCAGTCGCCGATTTCCATCATCAGTCCGCCCGACTCGGCAAACGGTAAAAAATCGCCGGGCGCCAGCAGGCCGCGCTGCGGATGGCGCCAGCGCAGCAGCGCCTCGGCGCGCTCGATACCGCCGGTGCGCAGGTTGACGATCGGTTGATAGTGCAGTTCCAGCTGGTCGTGGGCCAGGGCGGCGCGCAGGTCGAGCGTGACCTGCTGGCGCGCCTGCGCCGCCTGTTGCAGGTCGGCGGTGAAATAGCTGTAGCGGCAGCGGCGGTTTTGCTTGGCCGCGTACATGGCCTGGTCGGCATTGCGCACCAGGTCCTCGGGCGAGACCGCGTCGGCCGGAAACACCGAGATGCCGATGCTGGCCGACACCACCGGGTTGGCGGCCTGCAGCGCGAACGGCGCCTGCAGGCGGCTGACAATGGACTGGGCGATGCGCTCGACCCCGTTCATGCTTTCGAGTCCGGTGAGGATCACGGTAAACTCGTCGCCGCCGAGGCGCGCCACGGTATCGGTGGCGCGCACGCAGCCGACGATGCGGCGCGCTGCCTCGACCAGCAGCGCATCGCCCTGGCCGTGGCCGAGCGTATCGTTGACCTGCTTGAAGCCGTCGAGGTCGATGAACAGCAGCGCCAGCAACGTGCCTTCACGGCGCGCCTTTTTGACCTCCTGCCCCAGCCGGTCCTGGAACATGTGGCGGTTGGGCAGCGCGGTCAGCGTATCGAAATTGGCCTGCTGCCAGATCAGTTCGGCAGAAGCGCGGCTGTCGGTGATGTCGGACACCAGCGCCAGCGCGCCGAGGTAGGCGCCGCCGGCATCGAATATCGGGTTGGTGGCCAGGGTGACCCACAGCTCGCTGCCGTCGCGGCGCAGGAATTTGAATTCGTGGCGCTCGGCCTCGGCCCCGTGGTGCTGGCGGCTGGCGATATTGTGCTCGAGGATGGCGCGGCCTTCATCGTCCATGAAAGCGACGAGCGGCTGGTCGAGCATGTCTTCGATGGTGTAGCCGAGCAGTTGCGCCATCTTGGGATTGACAAAGCTGGTGCGGGCATTGGCGTCGATTTCCCAGATACCCTCCTCGGCGCAGTGGACGATGCGGCGGAAGCGCTCCTCGCTGCGCTCCAGTGCCGCCAGCTTGCCTTCGGCCGGTTCAAGTTGCACCCGCAGCGCCTGGCCGCTGCGGTCGGCGCAGGCGCGCAGCGTGACCGGCACGCCAGGCTGGTGGGCGTCCGGGCCGCGCACCAGTTGCAGATCGCAATGCTGTGGCTGGGCATCGTTGAAGGCGGCGCGCACGAAGCGGTCGAAGTCCTCGAGGAAACGTGGTGCGACGAAATGGCGCAGGGTGAGCCGTTCGGGATTGACGCGCGGCACACCCAGCAGGTCGGCACCACTGACGTTCATTTGCAGGATGGTGGCGTCCAGGCCCAGGACGAAATGGCCGACCGGCGCCAGCAGGAACAAGTCGTTGACGAACGCCTGTTCGATGTCAACCAGCGCGGCAGCGGCTGGCGGCAGCGCGGCAACCTGGTCGGCGGCGATGGCGGCCAGCGCCGCATGGTACGACTCGGCCCCGGACAGCACGGCAAAACCCGGCAGCATGCCGACCGGCTGGTCGGCCAGCAGCGGCGGCTGCCGCTGATCAGTGGTGTAGTTCTCCATAACCTCCCTTTGCGGTGCTACCGGGAAATGTCCTGGAGACTAGCCTAACATTGTCATTAAGAGATGTCGAGAAAACACCAATCGGCGGGCACGCGCGCGCTGAGAACGTTGTCAGCGCGCCATTACCAGCCCGCGCCCATGCGTCGGCGGCCGAAATTATGGCCCACGACCAGGATCGAACTGGCGATCAGGCTAGAGAGACCTATCATCAGCTGGATCAGCTTATCGTCGGGCAGCACCCAGATCGAACCGGGGGGCGGTTCGGCCACGCTGGCGGCGGCCATGATCAACGGCGCCACCCATTCGGCCTCGGGCGTCACGTCGAGGATCAGGGCGCCGTCCTGGGTCGTGTGCAGGTAGATTTCGCCGCCGGCGTCGAGCGTGAAGCAGACGCCGTAGCCGGTTTCGTGCGGAGCGATATGTTCCTGCAAACTCAGGTTATGTTCGGAGATCCACAGTTCCACGTCGGCCGGGGTTTCCAGGCCACTCCACGGCACCGGCCGAAAGCGCGGGCGCTCGTTGCGGTCATCATTCTGTTGCTTATCCAATCTGAACTTCCTGTGCGGTCACCAAGACGCCAGTGTAACCGATGGTGGTGCAGCCGTCTGGCCTCGGGATTGCGCTCGAACTGCGGCGCCGAGGTTGCAGCGCCGGCTTACCCCTTCCAGGTGCGATTGAGGCCGGTGTCGGCGTGGATCCAGCCGCCGCGCGGGCCGCCGCGATAATAGAAGCCGACGCCGCCCTGGCGGAAGCTTTTCACCAGGCCGCCCAGCACTTCCTCGTTGAGGTTGACGATGCGGATGTCGGCGGCGCGCCCCACCATGTGCAGCGACTGGCGCGCGGCCGGCACGCCAGCCTCGCGCAATTTATTGTTCGACGCCGGGGTGCGGTAGCCGGACAGGATTTCCAGCGGCGTATCGATGCCGAAGCGGCGCACGAACGCTTGCGCGCCCCACAGGGTCTCGAACAGCTTGGGATCGATCTTGGCGGTTTCCTTGCCGTTGACGTCGCGCAGCAGGTGGCACAGGTCCTGGTAAGCGGAATCGATGACTTCGCCATCGCGCCAGTACAGCAGCTTGGCGCGCTCGTTGCTGGCCGGGCGATAGACTTCGATGGTGCGCGGACGCAGCCAGAACTCCAGGTCCAGCGCCTGGGCGTCGAAAATGTCGGGCGGCGGCTCGAGCTCGCTGCGCTTGCCCGATGGCGCCGACTGCTGCGATGCATGCGGCATGGCCGCGGCGGTTTTCGACTCGGTGATGACAGCCGGCGCGGCCGGACGTGCCACCGGCCTGGCCGGCTTGGCGGCGGCGGCGGTAGTGGTCGATGTATTGCGCGGGGTAGTGGTGCCGCATCCGATCAACGGCAACGCCAGCACACTGGCTGCCGTCACCCCGAAACCCTGCTGTAAGAACTCTCTGCGCGAAGCCATGGCACATCCGTGAAAAGTGATAGGGGTACTATAACTTATGCTGGGGGAAATAAAAAAGCGCGCACGGATCGATTTTGGTCGATTTGCCGCCCAGCGGGCAGGAATCGACAAGTCTTAAGCGAGGATTAAGCGAATGCTAAGTCTCCAGCAAGGTTGGGGTTGACGTTGCCGCGCTTCCGGCGGTCACCGTCTGCAGTTGTGCTTGCGGTTGCACGCCGGCCAGGGTCGCGCGCGGTTCATCGAGCAAGTACCCCTGCCCCAGCAATGGAACCCCGGTAGCCGCGCACAGTTCGCGCAGCGCCTGCAACGCCTCGCCGGTTCCGACGCGCTTGAACACCACGCTGACACCGGCCTCACGGGTGCGCTGCAACAGCGCCAGCAAACCGTCGGTGTCGTGGAGCACCCGCGTATCGAACTTGAAGACGTCGGGCCGCAAGCGGTCGAGTATGCTGACCGCATCAGCTGCGCTATCGACGTTGACGGCAAAGCGGAAGCCGTTGCGGCGGTAGTTGTCGGAGACATAGTTGAGCAGCCAGCCCTGCTGCGGCGTGGCCACCGGCAATTGCAGCACCACGCGCGACAGCGGCAGTTCCAGCGCATCGAGGATGCGGCGGAAGGCATGGCCGTGGTTGCTGCTGACGGCGCTCAGCAGCCGGTCGTGCACGTTCAGGTACAGGTCGGCCTGCGCATTGGGCGCGGTATCGGCTTGCCGGAAAAAATTAATCGAATGCAGCATGCGGCACAAGCGGTCGAGTTCGATCGACTCGTTGTCGCTGGCCGCGTGGTCGAGCAGCTTCCACAGGGACAGGCCCTTGTCCTGGGCCGAGACGCTGCGCGCCAGCCCTTCGTAGGCGGCCACCGCGCCGGTCGCCACCGCGCGGATCGGCTGGAAGGCGCTGCTCATGGTGCAATTGAAGAACCGGCCCTGCGCCCTGCCCTCGTGATCGAGCCAGATGCTCGAGGTGACGCCCGCGGCGCCCGTGGCGTCGGATAGACGCGCCAGGTACTTTTGCAAGATGGGAAATGACATGGTAATCCTCGACAACAAGAAAATACCGACAGCGTATGCGCGCACGCCGCAAAGCTGAACGAATGCTTTCAGCTATGGATATGCCAAAACATTCCTTCCGGCGCAACAGTGTGGCCGTTATCGTGGGTCATCGTTATTGATTTTGGCCCGCCATGTGTCAGCTCCTTGCCATGAACAGCAGCAAACCGGCAGCCGTCGATTTTTCCTTCGCCGGCTTTGCCGAGCGCGGCGGCCGCACCGGTGAACACAAGGATGGCTGGGGTGTCGCCATCCACACTGCAGACGGCTGCCGGCTGGTTACCGATCACCTGGCCTCGATCGATTCGCCGCTGGCGCTGCAATTTCGCCAGCAGCCGGTCAAGGCGAAAAACGTGGTGGCGCATATCCGCAAGGCCACCCAGGGCCGCATTGCGCTGGAGAACAGCCATCCATTCACGCGCCAGTTGTGGGGCCGGACCTGGTCGTTCGCCCATAACGGCAACCTGGTCGATTTCGAACCGAACCCGAGCCTGTATTCGCCGCTGGGCGACACCGACAGCGAGCGCGCGTTCTGCCACCTGCTGTCGGGCCTGGCGCTGCGGTTTGAGCACCAGCCGCCGCGCCCGGTGCTGTACGCGGCGGTGGCCCTGCTGGCCGGCGAGATCGCCGTGCACGGCACCTTCAATTTCATCCTGTCGAACGGCGAGCTGCTGTTTGCCCATTGCAGCACCGACCTGCACTACGTGGTGCGCGAATACCCGTTCTCGGTGGCCAGGCTGATCGATTGCGACCTGAGTATCGATTTTTCCCGCCACAACCACCTCGACGACCGCATCGCCGTCATCGCCACCCAGCCGCTGACCTCCAACGAAACCTGGGTCAAGCTGCAAGCGGGGGAATTGACACTGTTTGTCGGGGGCGAGGAAGTGGGCGCGGCGCCGGTGCGGTGCCGGCGCCAGGAACTGCTGCTCAGTTACTAAGCAGCTAAGCGGAGTTGCAGTTGCAGAAGCGTTTGCGCTTGGTGGCGTCGGCGCCGGCAACGCCGGACGCATCGAGCTGTTTCCAGAAAAATACTGTTTCCACGCCATACGGCGAGCGGACCTTGCCGGCGTCGGTGTAACCGCGGCTGGCAAAGAAGCCATGGCCGGTGGCCGTGCTATGCAACTGCAACGCCTTGACGCCCCAGCACAGCACCTGCTCTTCCACCCGCGCCAGCATGGCCTTGCCCAGGCCCTGGCCGCGGGCCTCGGGCAGGACGTAGCACAACGCCAGCTTGCCGGCCCCGGTCAGCAGGGCCACGCCAGCCACCGCGCCATCGAGCTCGGCCACCACGGAAAAATTGGTGGGCGAGACAAACCAGCTTTCGACCATTTGCGGGGTTTTATTGCCCAGCCAGGCATCGAGGATGGCGCGGTCATTTTTATGATCGACTTCACAGCACTCCGCGATGGAGCGGCGCAACACATTGCACGCCGCTTGCGCGTCTGCCGCCACCGCCACGCGAACCTGGGGGCTAGGTATTTCAAGACTCATGTATGCTCACAAAACATTCCAATAGCAAAAGAAGCGTTGTGCGCTTCCCCGTGCTTGAGCGCGACTATACACCAAGCGGCAGATTGAGGTTGACGCGCACCCCGGTGCCGTGATCTACCTCGAAAGCGTAGGGTGTCGCCCTGCTTTTGCCCGCGAATGTTTTCAAAAATCGTTATGCGCTTTCCAGTGAACAGCCCCGGCTTTTAACCGGGCTTCTAAGCATATTACGAAATATTCGTTTCTTTTCTGTATGAAATTTTACACCATGACGGTGTTCCTTATTACCAAATCTCATTAAGAAAGCCATTATGACCTACCAGAATACGACCCGCCGTTTCGTTGTCACTTCGTTATTGGCCACTTCGGCAGTGTTCCTGGGCTTGCCGCTGCAGGCCAGCGCTGCCACGCCAGTGCTGCTGAATGCATCGTATGACGTGGCGCGCGAGCTGTTCAAGGAGATCAACCCGGCGTTCGTGGCCGAGTACAAGAAGACCACCGGCGAGACCGTCGATATCAACCAGTCGCACGGCGGCTCGTCCAAGCAGGCCCGCTCGGTGGCGGACGGCATGGAAGCGGCCGTTGTGACCATGAACCAGGCCAACGACATCGACCTGCTGGTCGATCGCGGCACGGTGGCGGCCGGCTGGGAGAAAAAGTTCCCCAACAACGCTGCGCCGTTCTATTCGACCATGGTGTACCTGGTGCGCAAGGGCAACCCACGAGGCATCAAGGACTGGAACGACCTGGCCAAGCCGGGCGTCAAAGTGATCGTGCCGAACCCTAAAACCTCGGGCAACGGCCGCTACACCTACCTGGCCGCCTGGGGTTCGGTGATCAAGAACAAGGGTACCGAGGTGCAGGCGCGCGAACTGGTGACGCGCATCTTCAAGAACGTGCCAGTCCTGGACGGCGGCGGCCGTGGCGCCACCACCACCTTCACCCAGCGCGGCATCGGCGACGTGCTGGTGACGTTTGAAAACGAAGTGAACCTGGTCCGTGCCGAATTCGGCAACAACTTCGATGTGGTGTACCCAGCGTCGTCGATCCTGGCCGAGTCGCCGGTGGCCGTGGTCGATAAAGTGGTGGACAAGAAAGGCTACCGCAAGGAAGCGACCGCCTACCTGAACTTCCTGTACTCGCCGCAAGGCCAGGACATTATTGCCAAGCATTACTTCCGTCCGCGCTCGGAAGCGGCGTTCAAGAAGTACAACGCCAACTTCCGCCAGATCAGCCTGTTTACCGTCGATGACGTGTTCGGCGGCTGGAAAGCAGCGCAGAAGAAACACTTCGACGATGGCGGCGAGTTCGACAAGATCTACCAGAACAAATAACGATAGTCGGAACCATTCGTTCACGAAAAGGACCGTCGGCCTTACTCTGGCTGGGTAGACATCAACCACACAAAGGAATCACGATGGCCATTTCTGAAATTAATGTACGTAACCAGTTCCGCGGCAAGATCAAGGAAATCATCTTCGGACCGGTGGTCTCGGAGGTGGACGTGGAAACCCAGCATGGCATCGTCACCTCGGTGATCACCTCGCGCTCGATCCATGATCTCAACCTGAAGGTCGGCAGCGAAGTGATCGCGCTGGTGAAATCGACGGAAGTATCGATCGCCAAGATCAGCAGCTGATTCTCGTTGCGTTACTCCCTTAAAAGCCCCGCGCCGCGTGCCCGGGGCTTTTGTTTTATTAAAATGCTTAAAATAATGGAATCCGCGAGTTACGCACAATAGACGAGAAACCACTTTAATGTTATCGTCCAACCTCAGTGTTGCCGCATAGCCAGTGGTTTTCTACCGTCCTGGTCGTGTGCTGCGTCGCCTCCACGACGCCCTGTTCCACCCTACATCCCAAACCGAAACTACCGAACATGCTCAAGAAAATTGTTGCTGTCTTGCTGAGTACGTTTACTGCCGCCGCCCTGGCAGTGCCGCTCGGTTCACAGTCGGTGCTGGTTGTCGAAGACGACACCGGCAAAGTCATTCTGGAAAAGAATGCCGACATACAAGTACCCATTGCCTCCCTGACCAAGCTGATGACCGCCATGGTCGTGCTCGATGCCAAGCAGGACATGAAGGAAGCGATCGAGATCGACCGCGCCGACGTGGACATGCTCAAGCACAGCACCTCGCGGGTGCCGGTCGGCGCCGCCATCGCGCGTGGCGACGTGCTGCAACTGGCGCTGATGTCCTCGGACAACCGCGCTGCCGCCTCGCTGGCCCGCACCTATCCCGGTGGCACCGAGGGTTTCCGCCGTGCGGTCAACGCCAAGATCCGCGCGCTGGGCCTGGCCAATACCGTGATCGAGGAGCCGACCGGCCTGTCGCCGCACAACCGCTCCACCGCGACCGACCTGGTCAAGATGGCACGGGCGGCATCGGCCTATCCTGAAATTACCCGCATCACCACCGACAAGAAGGACTTGATCAAGATCAAGGGCCGTGACGTCGAGTACCACAACACCAACCGCCTGGTCGGCGCCAAGGGCTGGGACGTCGGTTTGTCCAAGACCGGCTACACCGAAGAAGCGGGCCGTTGCCTGATCATGCGCTTCAAGAGCGGCGGCAAGAACAACACCCTGGTGCTGCTCAACGCCAAGGCCAACTCGGCGCGCATCACCGATGCGGTCAATATCCGCCGCCTGATCGTCGGCCCGGAAGCGCGTTCGCTCGAGCGTCCGCGCCTGCTGGCGGCATCGGCCAAGGTCAACGCCGATAAGCCACGCATGGTCAAGGCGTCGGCCAAGGTCAAGGCGGACAAGCCGCGCGTGGTCAAGGCATCGGCCAAGGCCAAGCCGGTGCGCAAGGCCAAGATCGTCAAAACCTCGGTCAAGGCGAAGAAGCAGGCGGCTGTCAAAGCGTCGAAACGGACCAGCCGCGAGATGTAAGCGCGGTGGTTGTAGAAGAAGAAACCGGACCCTGGCGTCCGGTTTTTTTTCGTCTTAGTGGCCCGGCGTGCAGCACAACCAAGCCTCATACGCTTGTAAAGAGCACAATCACGCCAACTTCTGGCATTACCGCTCCAGCAAATCCCTCAATCCACTGGCCCGCTGCGTGCGCTGCGCTATCGCTTCGAGCAACACTTGCCCGTTTGGCGTCAGCAGCGTGAAGCACTCCCGGGCGCGGGTAATGCCGGTATAAATGAGCTCGCGCGCCAGCACACCGCCGCCGTCTTTCGGCAGCACCAGCACCGTGTGCCGGAACTCGGAGCCTTGCGATTTATGCACGGTCATGGCAAACGCCGTATCGACGTTGCGCAGCCGCGTGGCCAGCACGCTGCGCACGGTATCGCCTTCCGAGAAGTACACGCGCAGGGCGCCGGGCCGGGCCGGGTCGGGCAACGTCAAGCCGATGTCGCCGTTGAACACGCCGGTGCCGTAGTCGTTGCGGGTAACCATGACCGGCCGGCCGACGTACCATTCGCCGGTACGGCGCAACAGTCCGGCCGCCTGCAAGCGCTTTTCGATGGCCTCGTTCAAGCCGGAGACGCCCCACTCGCCGTCGCGCACGGCGCACAGGATGCGGAAGGTTTCAAACGATTTCAGCACCGCTTGCACCCATTCCAGGTGACCGCCGGGGTCGTCGCCGGCAGGCCCCTGCTCGACCAGCCGCAGGTAATCGCGGTAGCCGCCAGGGGCGCCGTCGCGGCCGGCCAGCGCCAGTTGCAGCAAATCGCCCGGCAGCGCCGGATCGGTCCAGGCCACTTTTTTCTCTTCGCCCGCGCGCAGGATGCGCACCGCACCGGCCGCGTCGCCGCCATTGACCGCCAGCGCCAGCGCGCCGATCGGGCCGCCGAAGCGGCGGCTTTCGCGCAGCATCACGGTTTGCTGGGCAATCGGACCGGCGCGGCCCGCGTATTGCTCAGGCAACTGCTGGCCGGTACTCGCTTGCACATACGACAGGGTTTCCGCATCGTAGCCGCCAGCCTCGGCGTTGTGGCACAGGTCGCCCAGCACGGCGCCCGCCTCCACCGACGCCAGCTGATCCTTGTCGCCAAGCAGGATCAGGGTGGCGGTGGACGGCAGCGCCGCCAGCAGCGCGGCCATCATTTCGAGGTGAATCATCGACGCTTCATCGACGATCAGCACATCGACGTCAAGCTGGTTGCCGGCATGGTGACGGAAAGCGCGGGTGTCGGGCCGGGCGCCGAGCAGGCTGTGCAGGGTGCGCGCGGCGCCCAGTTCGCGCGGCGGCATCACCGCCTGCACGCGATGGTCCAGGCCGGCCAGCGCCACGTCGATCGACTGTTTCAGGCGCGCGGCCGCCTTGCCGGTGGGCGCGGCCAGCGCCACCCGCAAGCCCGACTGCTGGCCGCCGCTGGTGGCAAACAGCAGCGCCAGCAGGCGCGCCACCGCGTACGTCTTGCCGGTGCCGGGACCGCCGGTGATGATGCCAAGCTTGCCGCGCATGGCCACCGCGCAGGCGGTCTTTTGCCAGTCCACGCCGTCCGCGTGGGCGCCCGGTGCGAACAGGATGTCGAGCCAGTGGCGCACCGCCCCGGTCTGGTCGTCGGCGTCGCTGGCGACCAGGCCGCCCAGCGCCCGGGCGCGCACCGCGTGCGCCACCTGGGTTTCATCGCGCCAGTAGCGGCGCAGGTACAGGCGTTCGCCGTCGAGCACCAGCGGTTGCTGGAAATCGAGGTCGCCCACCGGCCATACCTGCTCGCACCTGGCCAGCAGCGTGCGCCAGGCGGCGACATTTTTCGGCCACGGCCCGGCAGCGGCCACCGCCGCGCGCAGCGCGGCCCACTCTTCGGCGTCCAGCCCCAGCAGCGGCGCCGGATCGCCAGCGAGTTCGGCCAGCATCAGGCAGCTGTGGCCGCGCCCTTCCAGTTCGGACAACAGCACGCAGGCGATCATCAATTGCGGCGAGCCGCCGCCGATCGAGGCGATGAAGCGGGCAAAAGCGCCGCTCAGGCGCCGCAGCCGACCGTTTTCGGTCAGCGCATCGACTGCGGTGAGCAAAGGTGCGGATAATTCAGGCGTCATGGTGGTCATTCGTGTCAATTAATGCGGCTGGTTGCGCCAGCGGTGCTCCGGGTTCAGGGCGCGCGTGGCAGTGGCTGCCGGTTGGCGCCTGGACTGCTGCCGAAAATGGTAGCGATTGCTCAGGCGTCATGGTGGCTCCCGGCGTCGAACAATGCGTCCAGCTGCTGTAGCAGTTCCGGGTCGGGCGCGATCCAGTAGCAGCCGCGCGTGGCGGTGTTGGCGATCCCGCGCAGGAACAGGAAGACCGCGCCGCCCAGGTGTTCGGCCGGGTCGTAGGCGTCGCCCAGGCGGCTTTGCAGCAGCCGGTGCAGCGCCAGCATGTAGATGGCGCCCTGGATGTCGTAGCGGTGTTCGGCCATGGCGGCCATCAGCGCCGGCTTCTGGTAGGCGGCGTCGCCGGCGCCCAGCGCATTCGATTTGTAGTCGAGCACCCAGTAACGGCCTGCATGTTCGAACACCAGGTCGGCAAAGCCCTTGAGCATGCCGTGCAGCTGGCGCTCGGGCAGGGACGGACGCGCCATGCCGCCCAGCAGCCGCGCCACGCACAGGCGGTCGAGCGCCCCGGTGGACAGGCGCTCGCTGGGGAACCAGAACTCCATTTCCGCCAGCGGCGTGTCGATGCCCGACAGCGGCGTTTCAAGATACGGCAGCGGCGTGCGGGCGATTTCGTGCACCCACGCCAGCGTGTCGTCGAGGCGGTTGCCCCAGCCGGCGCGCTCCACTCGGCGCGCCAGGCGCGCATCGAAGTGCTCGTCATCGACCGTATAGAACCCTTCCTGCCCCAGCCACTCGAGCTGCTCGTGCAGGAAGTTGCCGGGCACGGAGCCGCGCGGGAAGCGGTGCCACGGCGCGTCTTCGACCTTCATGGCCGGCACGGAGGCCGGCAGGTCGGCATCTTCGAGCAGCTTTTCCTGGGCCGCGTCGCGTGGCACCGGCAACGCAGTCACTGGATCGCCGCCGATGGTGGCGGTGGGGCCAGTGCGCCGCGCCAGCGAGCTGAAACTGCCCACCGACCAGTCGCGCTCGAAGCGCCCCGTGTAATGGGGGGCATCGACCAGTTGCGGGCGGTCGTCCACCCGGTGCAGCATGGTGGGCACAGTACCTTCACCCTCCAGCGCCGCGATGCTGATCGCCGGGCAATCCTTGCCCGTGTCGCTCCAGCGCCCGGTCATCGCATCGGTTGGCAACGGCGCGCCGCCGGTGAGCAGGTAGCCGAGCGCCGAGTCGTGCAGGCTGTTGGCGCCGCCCTTGCGCGCGCCCAGTGCGGCCACGCCCAGCCACAGGAAGTGGCGCGCGCGGGTGAGCGCCACGTACAGCAGGCGCAGGTCTTCCTGCAGCCGGGCGTTTTCCACCAGCGCCAGCGCGGTGTCGGTAAGCGCCATGTCGATGCGGCGCGTGCCGTCATCGTCGCTGAATTCGAAGAAGCTGCGGTTGCGGCGGTCCACCTTGCGCGCCGTGACCGCGAATGGCAGGTACACCAGCGGATATTCGAGGCCCTTCGATTTGTGGACCGTGACCACCTTCACCAGTTCGGCGTCGCTCTCCAGGCGCAGTACCCGCTCGTCGCCTGCGCCCTCCCCGCCAGCGCCACCCTCGATCTGTTCGGCCAGCCAGCGGATCAGCGCCTGTTCGCCATCGAGCTGGCGGCTGGCCGATTGCAGCAGTTCGGCCAGGTGCAGCAAATTGGTCAGGCGCCGCTCGCCGCCCGCCTGCAGCAGCAAGGCGGCCGGCAGTTGCAGCTCGTGGATGAAGCGGCGCAGCATCGCCAGCACGCCCTGGCGCTGCCAGACGATGTGCAGGCCCTTGAGCTGCTCCACCCGCGCCTCCCACGCCAGTTCGTCGGACGACAGCGCGGCCAGTTCCGCCAGCGGCAGGCCGGCGGTGCGGGTGGCATACGCGGCGCGGGCCAGGCCACCGTCGAGCGGATTGGCCACCGCCGACAGCCAGCGCAGCACGTCGCCCGCCTCCTCGCTACTGGTGACGGAATCCTTGTCGGACAGGTACACGCTGGCGACCTTGCGCCGTTGCAGCGCGCGGCGGATGGCCGCAGCCTCGTTGCGGTCGCGCACCAGCACGGCAATGTCGGCGGGCTTCAAGCGCTGCAAGCCGTCGGGGCCGGCAAAGCCGGCCTTGGGGTCGTTGAGACGGGCGACGATGTCTTCGGCGCAGTGATTGGCGAAGAACTCGCGGTATTGGTCGCTTTTCAGTTCCAGGCCGGTGCAGGCCACCACCAGCGCCGGTGCATCGCCAGCGCCGCCCACCAGCCGGTCGGCGCGTCCTTGCGCCGCCACCGCCTCGAACGGCAGCGGATTTTTGCGGGTGCCGGGATCGCGGAAGCGGAACGCGCCGCGCCCGAAACCGCCCGCACCGGATGCGCCTTCGGCATTGAGGAACAAGTGGTTGACGGCAGCGACCACCGGGCCGGTGGAGCGGTAGTTGATGCCCAGCTGATAATGGCGCCCCTCGGTGGCGGTGCGCGCCGACAGGTAGCTGTGGATGTCGGCGCCGCGGAAGCCGTAAATCGACTGCTTGGGGTCGCCGATCAGGAACAGGCCCGTGTTGCGGTCGTTGTCCGCCACCCGGTACAGCAGGTTGAAAATCTGGTACTGGTTGGGCGCCGTATCCTGGAACTCGTCCACCAGCGCCACCGGGTATTGCTCGATGATGCGCTGGCGCAGCGCTGCCGCGTTCTCGCCCTGCAGCGCCGCGTTCAGGCGGTCGAGCATGTCGGCAAAGCCGAACTGGCGGTTGCGTTTTTTCAGTTCCGCCATGCGCAGCGCCACCGATCCCGCCGCGTGGCGGTATAGCGCATGCGCCAGCGGCTCGAACTGGTCGAGCGCTTGCTTCAGTTCGGCGATGGCGTCGAAGTCGTCGGGAACCACCGCGTGGCTGTCCTTGGAAAACGCATCGGCGATGCCGTCCGGCGTGAGCCGGTTCCAGGCGGTGGCGGTAAGGTCCGGCATGGCGGCGGCCGGATCCTGGGCCCAGGACCGCAGCGCTTCGAACCATGCCGCCACCGACGCGGCGCGCATCTTGACGCCATTGAAAAACTTGGGCGTGGCGGCGGTGAGCTGGGCGATCCACTGCTCCATGCGGTTGGCGCGGTCCACCCAGCCGGTTTTCAGAACAGCCAGCGCGGCCTGCTGTTCGCGCTGCACGGTGACGATCAGCGTGCCGAGCGAGCGTTTCAAGTCCTGGTCGGCGATGATGTCGGCGCGGCGCACCAGGTCGCGAATCGATTTTTTCAGCACCTCGACGTCGCCCCAGCAGGCCAGCAGCGCTTCGAGTTCCGGCGCGGCCAGCGGATACACCTGCTGGCGCCAGTAATCGTTGGCGGCGTCCTCGAACAGCGCCTGCTCGTCGCTGACCAGTTCCTCGTCGAACAGGCTGCCGCTGTCGAACGCGTGCTCGCGCAGCATACGCTGGCACCAGGCGTCGATGGTGAAAATCGCCGCTTCGTCCATGGTTTCCGCCGCCAGCATCAGGCGGTGCGCGGCGCGCTGGCGCTCGCCCCGGTCCGGGTACGATTCGAGGATGGCGTCGAGGTAGGCATCCGGTGTGATGGTTTGCGCTCCGTCGCTATCAACGTGGCGGAAGTACGCGGCCGCTGCCACCAGGCGCTCGCGCACGCGGTTGGACAGCTCGCGCGTGGCGGCGCGGGTAAAGGTCATCACCAGGATGTCGGCCGGCAGCAGCGGACGGACAAAGCCGTCGTCGCCGCCGTGCCCCAGCACCAGCCGCACGTACAGCGCGGCGATGGTCCAGGTCTTGCCGGTGCCGGCGCTCGCTTCGATCAGGCGCGAGCCGTGCAGCGGAAAGGTGAGCGGTTTGAGCTCGTTGGCGGTGTTTGGTACGGTGCTCATGCTGCGTCCTCGCCGTCGATCGGCGTCATGGTGATACATTGCTCGAGCCAGCGCGCCAGCGGTCCGTACAGGTCCTGCGACACGCGTTCGAAATCCGGCTGCGCCGACAAGGCGCTGTAATCGGGCCACAGGCGCGCCAGGCACAGGTCCTGGTTCTCGCCTTGCAGCTCGAAGCCGCCGTCGTATGCGGTCCGGGCGTTGGCCTTGTTCTCCCCGCTACCGCCATCGCCACCGTCGCCAACCAGCGCCAGCGCCGTCTTGCAGGCGGTAGGCAACGGACGGTTCATGCCGTCGCGCCACAACGCCGCCAGCACGCGCAGCGCCTGCAAGGCTTCGTCGCCATCGAGCGGCGCCATGGTGACGACCATGTCGCGCGCCACCAGGTAACCGGTGACGGACAGCCCGGCAGCGGCTGCGGCCAGCTGGCGCAGCCACATGGCGATCAGCTTGTCGCCACGGGCTTTGCCCTGCTTGTCGGCCACGCGCGAGGACAGCTGCATCAGCCATACCGTCTCGGTGTTACGGTCGTCGCTGCGCAGCTGGTCGAGCCAGTCGTCGAGCTGCGCCGGGCCCAGGTCCAGGCTCAGCGCCACCTTGGCGGCCGGCTTGCTGTAGCGCTGTCGCAGCGTCAGCCACGCATGGCGCACGGGCGCCAGCGAAGTGACCAGCTGGCGCTGGTACTGGCGGCCGATCAGGCCGATGGGCAGCACGCCTTCGCGCGCCAGCTGTTCGGCGCGTTCGGTGAGCTTGTCGTGGATTTCGTCGAGCTGCTCGGTGTCGGCATCGTTGTCGAGCATGGTGTCTTCAAGCAGGTAGCGCTCGAGCGCATTGAACGAAAACGGTTCCTCGTCGTCGCCCAGCTGCGCCGCCTCGCCGAACACCACGGCCAGGCGTTCGCGGAAGAAGTAGCGCACCGGCTGGCGCAGAAAGCCCGCCAGCGCGCCGAGTTTGAGGCGGTATTTTTCGTCCAGCGCGAACGGTGGCAGCACGTCGGCGGGCGCGTCGTCGGCATGGCCAACGTCGTGCGCCGCCCGCCATTCGCGCGCATACGTGAGCAAGCCGCCGCGCTCGAAATAGCGGCGGCTGAACGGTTGCAGCGCGTGCTCGGTGGTGCGCTCTGCCAGTGTCATGTTCCAGCCGGCTTTCAGGTAGTCGCACAGCTGCGAGACCAGTACCGATGGCGGCTGTTCGCTGTTGTCGCGCACATTGCGGCCCACCCAGCTGATATACAGCTTTTCGCGCGCAGCCAGCACGGCTTCGAGCATCAGGTAGCGGTCGTCGTCGCGGCGCGAACGGTCGCCCGGGCGCGCCATACCGGGCAATGCCAGCAGGTCGAAGTCGGCCTTGGGGGCGCGGCGCGGGAAGTCGCCGTCGTTCATACCCAGCAGGCACACCACGCGGAACGGCACCGCGCGCATCGGCATCAGGGTGCAGAAGGTGACGCCGCCGGAGACGAACTGGTGGTTCAGCGTGGGCTCGTCCATCAGCCCCAGCCACGCTTCGCGCAGCACCGCCAGCGGCACTTCTTCCTCGAACTGCGCGCTGTCGCAGGTTTCCAGCCAGTTGTTGAGCGCATCGTCCAGCTGCGCCAGCGTGAGGCGGTCGCCCTCCTCGCCGGCCTTGAAGAACGCCGCCATCAGCGCGCGCGCCTGCACGCCCCACTCGGCGGGGGTGCGCGCCTGCGCCAGCGCCGCGCGCCAGTGCAGCAACGACTCCACCATTTGCGCCAGCGAACCGGCCAGCGCGGCGTCCAAGCCGCCCACTTCGCCGTACGGTTCGATGCCGGCAAAGCTGGCGGTGGCGCCGCCGCCACCACCGCCACTGGCGTAACCGAGCAGCATGCGGCGCACGCCGAAAATCCAGGCATTCTGTTCGCCGGCGGAGCCGAGTCCCAGCCCGCTGCGGTGCTCGATATCGAGGCCCCAGCGCACACCAGAACCTTCGATCCACTGGCCCAGGGTGGCCAGGTCGTCGTCGCCGAGGCCGAAGCGCGCCGCCAGTGCCGGCACGTCGAGCAGGTCGCGGATTTCGCTCTGGCGGCAGCGCTGCTGCGGCAGTCGCAGCAGCCACTCCAGCGCGACCAGCAGCGGATTGACGCTGCGGTCGTTGACGTCGCCGATCTCGAACGGGATATAGCGCGGGTCGCTGCGGCGGTGCTGGGCGAACACGGCGTGGATGGCGGCGGTAAAGGTGTCGATGTCGGGCACCATCACCACCACGTCGCGCGGGCGCAGCGGCATGCCGCCGTCCGGCGTGGCCGCAAACATTTGCAGCAGCTGGTCGTGCAGCACCTCGACCTCGCGCTGCACGCTGTGGGTGACGTGGAATTCGATCGAGCGGTCCGTCGCAGCCGGCGGCGCGTGCGGGTGCTCGGACAGCGGCAGCAGGTCGCGCACGGCAGCCTGCACCTGGGCCAGCAGCGTGCCGCCGTCCTCATCGCCGAAGAGGTCGACGCGCAGCGGCGTCACCGCCTCGTCGTCGCCGGAAGCGGCTGCGGCATGGGCTGCCGCTTCGTCGAACTCGTCGAGCATGCGGATGAAGTCGCGGCCCTGGCGCCCCCAGCTGGCCAGCAGCGGATGGCTGTGGGCGTGCAGCTCTTCGAGCGGCAGCGCGCCCAGGTCCTGGCCGTTGCGCAGTTGCTGACGGCGGTACGCGCAGCGCAGCAGGTCGCGGCCCTCGATGATGTCGCCCCAGTAGTAGCGGCACGGGTTGGGCACGGCCAGCACCACCTGGGTGTGGCGGGCCAGCGTGGCCAGCGCTTCGAGCGTCTGGTACGGCAGCGCCGAGACGCCGAAGATGACGATGCGGCGCGGCAGGCGGCCCAGCGGCAGTTCGCCGGCCGCGCTGGCGCGCACGAATTCGGTGTGGACGGTGGCGCGGCCCAATGCGCGTTCCTGCGGTTCGACGTCGTCGATCACCGCGCGCCACAACTGGCCCTGCCAGCGCTGCTCGGGCGGCAGTGCGATGATCTCGCCACGGGCGCAGCGCAGCTGGTCGCGGCCGGCGGCCCAGTCGTCGAGCCAGTCGGCGCGATATACCTGGTACTGGTCGAACAGGTCGGCCAGCCGTTCGGCCAGTTGCAGCCGGCGTTCGGCCTCGCCGTCGGCCAGGAAGTGGCGCAGCGGCGCAAAGACCGGGTCGGCCAGCAGCGTGGGCAACAGGCGCATCAGGCGCCAGGTGAGCGGGCCCTTGTCGAACGCGGAGCGCCGGGGGACGCGGTCGCGCCCCAGCATGCCGCGATAGGTCTCCCACAGGAAGCGCGCCGGCAGCGCCACGCGGGTGGCGGCGCACACGCGCATTTCCTCGGCCAGCGCGATCTTGAGCCACTCGGCCACGCCGTTCGATTGCACCAGGAAGGTTTCCGGCTCCAGGGGCCCTAACGGATGGTTGTGCAACCACTGGAACACGGCCGCGCGCAACTGCTCCATCTGGTTGCCGTGCAAAATCAACAGGCCGGGGGTAATCATCGTTGAGGTGATGCTGGAATGCATGGGGCTCTTGGGGCGCGGCGAAACGCGTATTAAAAGACCTATTATCGCCCTAGCCGGGATCGTAGGCCAGCAGTTCCTGTTCCATGTGCGGGCCCAGCACCCGCAACAGCGCGTGCATTTGCGCCACCAGCGCGCAGGCCCTGGCGGTGTCGGCGTCCTGGCGGCCCTGTTCCAGCGCCAGGCACAGGTTACCGAAGCGCATGGCGCCCACGGCGCGGGCCGACGACTTGAGGCGGTGGCCCAGTTCCGACAGCCGCGCCAGATCGGCAGCGGCCAGCGCGGCATCGATTTCCACCATGGTGTCGCGCGCGGAGTCGAGGAACAGCTGGGTGTACTTGCGCATCTTGTCCGGCTTGCCAGCAAAGGTCTGCGCCAGCGCGGCGATATCGAACAGTTCGCCTTCCGCCGGCGGCGCTGGCGGCGACGATGATGGCTGTGATGGCGGCTGCGGTGCTTGGGGCGGTAGCGCTGGGGGCGGCGTTGGCGTGCCCGGCGCAGTGGCCGTTCCGTCCGCCGCCAGGCTGGCCGCCGCAGCGGCCTGCGGCGCAGCCGCCTGCAATACCATGGCGCCAGCGGCCGTGGGCTGGCCGTCGGCCATGGTGAAGAACGACGGTGGCGGCGGCACCACCGGCCGCAGCGCCGCTTGCGGCGTGGCGGCGCGCTGGTCCAGCCACTTGGCCAGTACCGCAAACAGCAGCCGCGGCGCCACCGGCTTGGTCACGAACTCGTCCATGCCGGCGTCCATGCAGCGCTGCTGGTCGTCGCGGCCGGCGTTGGCGGTCATGGCAATCACCAGGGTGCCGGACAGCCTGGGGTGGGCGCGGATCAGGCGCGTGGCCTCGAAACCGTCCATCACCGGCATCTGCACGTCCATCAGCACGCAGTCGAAGCGCTCCTTGAGCAGCAGGTCGATCGCCTCCTTGCCGTTGTTGGCCACGCACACGGTGGCGCCGCCGTCTTCCAGCAGTTCCTGCCCCACCTGCTGGCTGAAGATATTGTCTTCCACCAGCAGGATCGAGGCACCTCGAATGCTCTCGAACAGGCCCGCCTGCTGCGGATCGTACGCGTTGGCGCCGTTGCCGCTATCGCCGCCATCCACTTCGTCGGGCATGGCGCGGGACGGCCGGTCCAGGCGCGCCGTGAACCAGAATGTGCTGCCTTCGCCTAGCCGGCTCTCCACGCCCACCCGGCCGCCCATCAACTCCGCCAGCTGCTGGCTGATCACCAGTCCGAGGCCGGTGCCGCCGTAGCGGCGCGTAGTCGAAGTGTCGGCCTGGTGGAACGACTGGAACAGCTGCGCCACCTCGTCCTCGCTCATGCCGATGCCCCGGTCCTGCACCTCGAAACGCACCACCATGTGCTGGTCGCGCTCCTCCAGCAGGCGCGCGCGCACGTGCACCCTGCCCCGCTCGGAAAACTTGATGGCATTGCTGGTGAAATTGATCAGCACCTGCTCCAGGCGCAGCGGATCGCCGCGCAACTGGCGCGGCAGGTCGGGATGGATCTCGTACACCAGCTCCAGCCCGCGCGCGGTGGCCACCTCGCCCAGCTGGCTGGTGAGGTTGGAGAGCAGCATGTCGATGGAAAAATCGAGCACCTCGAGGTCCATCTTGCCCGCCTCGATCTTGGAGAAATCGAGGATGTCGTTGATGATGCCCAGCAGGTGCTGGCCCGAGTGATAAATCTTTTGCAGGTAGTCGCGCTGTTTGGGATGGGTGACCGTTTTCAACGCCAGGTGGGCCATGCCGATGATGCTGTTCATCGGCGTGCGGATTTCGTGGCTCATGTTCGACAAAAAATCGCTTTTGGCGCGGTTGGCGGTATCGGCCCGGTCCTTCAACTGGTGCAACTCGGTGACATCGGTCGAAACGCCAATCACCGCCGTCACCGAGCGTCCCAGTGTTACCGGCACCCGCACGTTCCAGTGGTACTGCGCCACGCCGGCGGGAGAGGCGAACTGGGTTTCGCTGGCGCGCTTGACGCCATCGGCCAACACCGGCCGCTCCAGCGCCCACGCGGCATCGGCTTTCTCCTCGGGCATCAGCTCGCGGTCGCGCCGGCCCACGATTTCCGCTGCCGGCAGCCCCAGGTGCTCGGCCATCTTCGGGTTGACATAGATGTAGCGGCGGTGCTGGTCCTTCATGTACACGTGCGCGTCGAGATTGTTGAGCACCGTATCGAGCAGCACGCGGTGCTTGACCGCACGCCGCCGTGACAGGTACAGCACCGCCAGGTAGCTGTAGAGCAGCAGCGTGCCGGCCCCGCCCACCAGTGCGGATGCCAGCGGGAAGTACACATCGAAGCCGTTGCGCAGCGCCGTCTTGCGCACCTGGAACCGCGCCTTCCACAAGACGCCGTTGAAATCGACCGGCAGCACCGACTCGAAACAGTCGCCGTCCGCCAGCGCCGCACCGGGTTCGCTGAACAGCAGCCGGTCGCGCGGCTCGATCACCAGCCGGCGGCGGTCGGGATCGACGCTGCCATCGGCGTACAGATCGAGGCGCACGTCGCGCACCATGGTTTCGTCGAGCACGATCTGCATCAGCTTCGCGACCGAAAAATTCAGGCCCGCCATGCCGCGATACGCGGCGCGGCGCTGGGCCGCATCATCCTGCGGCATGCCGTCCCGGTAAACCGGCAGGCCAATACCAAGCTCGCCCCCGGCGCCGGCATGGCCGGCAGGATAGGCGTCCTGGCGGGCGACGAAGCCGGCGCCGGTCTCGGGTTGCCAGGTCATCGCCACCACGGCGGGAAACTGGCGCGGCAGATCCAGGCCGGCGACATACTGCTGGAACTGGCGGCGATCGAGCGCATCGTTGCTCTGCAACAGCGCTGCCAGCCCGCGCGTGACATTGGCGTACGCCTTGATGCGCACGGACATCGCGTACTGGGTGCTGCGGGCCAGGTGATCGAAACGCTGGCGGGCGTCGGCATCGACAATGCGGCCGCCCACGCAATATGCGGCAACGCCCACGGCCATTGCCAATGCCCAGCCGGCGCCCCACAGCAGCAGACGCGCGCTACTGACAGTTTTCGTGTGAATACCCGATGTGAGCATGAGATCGCTTCTCGAATGCAAAAAGTTGCAGCGGAAGCATACTATTAATGCCGAAATGTCACCAGTAGAAGAATTGGTGAGAATTGTCATGTAGGATACTCGCTTGATTTAATCACAGTGAGACCGCATGACCGACCAGACCTTTGACCCCGCTGCCGCCACCGCGCGCCTGCAGGAAGCCGGCCGCACGGCCCAACTGCTGGTGGCCCTGCCGCCGAACGAGCGTCCCGCCACCGTGGATGACGGCTACCTGGTGCAAACCACCGTACTGGCGGCGGGCGGCGAACCGGTGGTCGGCTGGAAGATCGCCGGCGCGTCGCCGCGCTGCCTGCGCGGTGAACTGCCGGCCGTGCCGCTGATCGGCGCGGTGGTGCCGTCGCGGCTGGTGCACGCCGGCGCCACGCTGGCCATCCACGCCGGCGCGCCGCTGACGCTGGAGGCGGAAGTGGCAGTATCGTTCGCGCGCGGCGTGATACCGGCCGACGAACCGTTCGACCACGCCATGGTGGACCGGGTGTTCGCTGCGATCGAAGTGGTGCGCAGCCGCTTCGTCGACCGCAAGGCCGTGGGCCAGCCCAGCTTTGCTGCCGACAACGTGGGCTTTTATGCGCTGGTATGCGGCGGCGCCGTGGACCTGTCGCGCACCGAGCCGTTCCTGGCCCCCGTCGAAATGCGCTTCAACGATGAAGTGATTGCCACGTCGCTGCAAGGCGATGACCGCACCCAGCCCTTGGCGGCACTGGCCTTCCTGTGGAGCGAGTTCGCCCGCCGTGGCATCACCATTCCGCGCGGCGCGGTCATCACCACCGGTACGCTGACGGCGCCGGTGGACGTGACCGGACCGGGCCTGGTCGAAGCGCGCGTGGGCGGCGTGCGCGTGGCGCTGCATCTGACCCAGCGGTGAATCCCATGACCGGTCCGGAAGAACAGCTTGACGCGGGCCTGTTGCTGCAAACGCTGACGGCCCTGAAAAACGGCGATTTTTCCGCGCGCATGCCGTCCGGCGGCGCCGGGGTGGCCGGCCAGGTAGCGGATACGCTCAACCAGATCATGGCGGCCGGAGAAAGAATGGATGCCGACAGCCGGGCCGGATCCCTGCTCACCCAGTCGCAATCGCTGGCGCAGGAACTGCGGCAGACCAACAAGGAACTGGCGGAAAAGGCGCGGCTGCTGTCGGAGCAGAACATCGAGGTCGAGCAGGCCAAGCTGGCACTGGAGGAAAAGGCCACCCAGCTGGCGCTGTCGTCCAGGTACAAATCAGAGTTCCTGGCCAATATGTCGCACGAGCTGCGCACACCGCTCAATTCCCTGCTGATCCTGGCGCAGCAACTGGGCGACAACCCGGACGGCAACCTGTCGGACAAGCAGGTGGAATTCGCCCGTACCATCCACGGCTCCGGCTCCGACCTGCTCACCCTTATCAACGACATCCTCGACCTGTCCAAGATCGAATCGGGCACGGTCACGCTCGAGTTTTCCGAATACCGGTTCGAGCACCTGCACCAGTATGTCGAGCGCACCTTCCGCCACATGGCCGAGGCCCGGCACCTGGATTTTTCGATCGAACTGCAGGGCGACTTGCCCGCCGCCCTGATGACCGACACCACGCGCCTGCAGCAGGTACTGAAAAACCTGCTGTCGAACGCGTTCAAGTTCACCTCCCACGGCCGCGTGGCGCTGACGATCGGGCTGGCCGACGGCGGCTATTCCAGCGACCTTCCCGCCCTGTGCCGTGCGGACGTGGTGCTGGCGTTTGCCGTCACCGACACCGGCGTGGGCATCGTCGCCGACAAGCTGCAACTGATCTTTGAAGCGTTTCAGCAGGCCGACGGCTCCACCGCCCGCAAGTACGGCGGCACCGGCCTGGGACTGTCGATTTCGCGCGAACTGGCGCGCCTGCTGGGCGGCGAGATCCGGGTGGAGTCGGTGGTGGGCGGAGGTTCCACGTTTACCCTGTTCCTGCCATGGTATCGGGCCGGCTGTGTTGCATCCGAACCCGCACTGGAACCGGCGCCGGCGCCCAAGGCCGTGGCAATGCAAGTCGTGGAACTGCCGGAGCTGCTCCGCGAGGAATCGGACGACGAGATCGACTACCACGACGACCGCGCGCTGCTGGCGCCAGGCGATCCGTCGGTGCTGATCATCACCGACGACGAGCGCCTTGCCGCGATGCTGCTGGACCTGGCGCGCGCCCATCGTTTCAAGGGCGTGGTGACCGCCAACGGCGACTCGGCCCTGAGCCTGGCGCGCGACTACCTGCCCTCGGCCATCCTGCTCGACCTCGACCTGCCCGACGTCGACGGTCTGACCGTGCTCGAACGCCTGAAACGCGATCCGGGCACGCGCCATATTCCCGTGCATGCACTGTCCAACCGCCGCGAACAGGAACGCGACCGGCAGCAGGCGCTGCGCCTGGGCGCCCAGTCCTATCTGTACCTCTACCTGAATCTGTACCAGTACCAGCCGGCCGACCGCGAAGCGCTGCGCGACCTGTTCGCGCGCATCCTCGCCTTCCTTGCGCGCAGCCAGCGCAGCCTGCTGGTGGTGACTGACGACGCCACCGGGCGCGACGCCATCGTGGCGCTGCTCGGCGCCGCCGACCTGGACATCGCGGCAGTGGATACCGGCGTAGCGGCGCTGGCAGCACTGCGTACACGCCGCTTCGACTGCATGGTGCTGGACCTGGCGTTGCCCGACATGAGCGGCTTAGAACTGCTGGGCGCCATCGCCGCCGACCGCGCGCTGCGCGACGTGCCGGTGGTGGTCAACACCGCTGGCGACATCGATCGCAAGCAGCTCGACCGGCTCGCGCGCCTCGAACGCGGCGCCAACGGCATCGTGATCCGGGAAGCGCGCACGCCCGAGCGGTTGCTTGACGAGACGGCGCTGTTCCTGCACCGGTCACCGGCCAGCCTGTCCGAATCCCAGCGCATCATGCTCGAAGAGATCCACGAAGCCGAGGGCAGCCTGGCCGGGCGCAGTGTGCTGATCGTCGATGACGACGTGCGCAATATCTTCGCCCTGTCGTCGCTGCTCGAACGCCAGCAGATGCAGGTATCATTCGCAGAAAACGGCCGCGATGGCATCGAGGTGCTGGAGCTCGATCCGTCCATCGAGATCGTCCTGATGGACATCATGATGCCGGAAATGGATGGCTACGACACCATGCGCGCGATCCGGCGCAACGCCAGGTTCCGTTCGCTGCCGATTATTACGCTTACTGCCAAGGCCATGAAGGGCGATCGTGACAAATGCATCGCCGCCGGCGCGTCGGACTACATCAGCAAGCCGGTCGATGTGGGACAACTGCTGTCGCTGCTCAGGGTCTGGCTGAATTAACCATTACAAGGAAAACCATGCAACGCAGTTTGATGTCGATCGCCGTGACGGTGGCTCTGGCCCTGGGCCCTGTCCTCACCCATGCAGCGCAGGCAGCACCAGCGACCAAATCCAGGGCCGCCGCGCAACAGACTACCCAGCTCCCGCGCAATGCCGCGCCCACGCACTACGCGGTATCGCTCACGCCGGACGCCGCCAACCGCACCTTCAGCGCAAGCGTCGTCATCTCTCTCGATATCACGCAAGCGACCGACAGCCTGGTGCTCAATGCCGCCGACCTGGCATTTTCCAGCGCTGCGCTCAGCGCCGGCGCCGGCCAGCCGCCACAAGCGGCCACCACGATCGACCTCGACGCCAACCAGCAAACCGCCACCTTCCGCTTCGGCCGCACGCTGCAACCGGGCAGCTACCAGTTGCAACTGGCGTACACGGGCCTGATCGGCACCCAGGCCGCCGGCCTGTTCGCGCTCGACTACCAGAACGGCGGCGCAGCCAAGCGGGCGCTGTACACCCAGTTTGAAAACTCCGAGGCGCGCCGGGTGATCCCGTCGTGGGACGAGCCATTTTATAAAGCCACGTTCGCACTGGAGGCGATCATCCCTGCCGGCCAGATGGCGGTATCGAATATGCCGGTGGCAGCGACCACCACGCTGGCCGACGGGCGCGAACTGGTACGCTTTGCCACGTCGCCGAAGATGTCCACCTACCTGCTGTTCTTCGGCCTCGGTGAATTCGAGCGCGCCACCACGTCCGAAGGCGGCACCGAGATCGGCGTGATCACGCAAACCGGCACGCTGAGCCAGGCCCAGTTTGCGCTCGACTCGTCGCGCGCCGTGCTGCGCGAGTATAACGACTACTTCGGCGTCAAGTACCCGCTGCCAAAACTGGACAATATCGGCGCGCCGGGCCAGAGCCAGTTCTTCAGCGCCATGGAAAACTGGGGCGCCATCTTTACCTTCGAATACGCGATCCTGCTCGACCCGCGCACCGCCACCCAGGAAGACCGCGAAGGGGTGTTCGTCACCGCCGCCCATGAAATCGCCCACCAGTGGTTCGGCAACCTGGTCACCATGGCCTGGTGGGATGACCTGTGGCTCAACGAGGGTTTTGCGTCATGGATGGAATCGCGCACCACCGCGCACCTGCACCCGGAATGGGACTGGCACCTGCGCGCGGTGCACACCCGCGAAGGCGCAATGGCCAGCGACGCCCTGGCCTCCACCCACCCGGTGATACAGCGCATCGCCACCGTGGAACAGGCCAGCCAGGCGTTCGACAACATCACCTACCAGAAGGGCGAGGCGGTGATCCGCATGCTGGAAGAGTACGTGGGCGCGGACGCCTGGCGCAACGGCGTGCGCGCGTACATTGCCAGGCATGCGTACGGCAACACGGTATCCGACGACCTGTGGCGCCAGGTGGAAAAGGCGGCGCACAAGCCGGTCACCGCCATCGCCCACGACTTTACGCTGCAACCGGGCGTGCCGCTGATCCGCGTGGCCGATGCCGTATGCAGGAACGGCAAAGCCACCGTCGCCCTCACCCAGGGTGAATTCGCCAAGGACGACGCCCCCCGTAAACCTTTGAGCTGGCGCGTGCCGGTCATCGCCGGGACCGTGGGCGGCGCCACCGTGCGCACCGTGGTTGCCGGCGGCAAGGCCACCATCACCCTGCCCGAGTGCGGCGCGGTGCTGGTCAACGCCGGCCAGAGCGGCTACTACCGCACGCTGTACACGCCGAAGGGATTTGCCGCGCTGGCCGGGCGCTTCGCCGACCTGCCTGCCATCGATCAAATGGGGTTGCTGGCCGATGCCGCAGCGCTGGGCATGTCCGGCCACATGCCGGCGCCCGGCTACCTGGAACTGGTGGCCGGCACGCCGGTGACGGCAGCTCCGCAGGTGTGGGAAGACATCGCCAGCACGCTGGCCGGCCTGCACGCCAGCTATGAGAGCAAGCCGGAACAGCGCGCCGCCTTCGACAGCTTTGCGCGTGCGCGCCTGGCGCCCGTACTGGCGCGCGTGGGCTGGACTGCCGTCCCCGGCGAAGCTGCACCTGTCGCCAACCTGCGCGCCACGCTGATCGCCGCCCTCGGCGACATGGGTGACGCTGGCGTGCTGGCCGAAGCGCGCCGCCGCTATGCGGTGCGCCACAGCGACCAGGACGCCATGCCGGTGGCCTTACGCCGTCCGATCCTGGGCGTGATCGCCGCCAACGCCGATGCAGCGACCTGGGATGCGCTGCTGGCCGAGGCGCGCGCCGAAACATCCGCCATGGTCAAGGCCGAGCAATACGGTTTGCTCGGTTCCAGCCGCGACCCGGCACTGGCCCGCCGCGCGCTGGACCTGGCGCTGACCGACGAAGCCGGCGCCACCAATGGCGCCAGCATGATCAGCCGCGTTGCCAACTTGCATCCGGACCTGGCATTCGACTACGCGGTGGCCCACCGCGAGCAGGTGGAACAGAAGATCGACGCCACCTCGCGCAGCCGCTTCTTCCCCGGCCTGGCCCGCCGCTCGGCCGATCCGGCCATGGTGGCCAAACTGAACACCTACGCCGACCAGCACCTGGCCGCCGACGCGCGCGGCGACGTCAAGACCGCGATCGCCTCGATCGGGTACCGCGTCAAACTGCGCAAGGAGCGCCTGCCAGAAATCGACGCCTGGCTGGCGCACCATCGCTGATGCGCCGGGGCCTCGCACACCGTAGCGAGCGGGCCGCTATCGTCGTGAGTAGCGCAAGCGTACGGAGGTACGCAGAGCAACGGATAGGCGATAGCGGGCTGCGCAGCAGGTTTGCGAGCTCGCCACCCTCAAAAAAAAACCAGCGCCGCCGTGAGGTGGTGCTGGTTGCAAAACGCTCGAAAGCGTGGGGATGGCCGGTGGTCCGGCGGCTGGTCTGTGCCGCCTGGACTGAATTTGTGCCGGAATGAAGGTCCGGCAGCCGGGCGCTTGGCTTAACCGCGCGCTACAGGTATTACTTTGCCAGTTAATCGAAAAGACAGGCTTAGGACTTCATTAAACTTGATGAAGCCTGCCGTTGGAGGGGCATTGAGATGATTGAATGGTGCCGGTGTTACAGGCCACCGGCAAGCCCGCTGAGCGATGTTCCGTGAAATCCCGTGCCAACCTGGACACGGCGACCAACTGGAAGATGCTGGGACCAGCGCTACGCATCATAATCGGGCAATATGACGAGCCAATGACGGATACCACAATGCACACAACCATGTTATCGACACCACCACTGCGCGCGCACCTGCTGGCGGCCACGTTCATCCTGGCGCTGGCCGCCTGCTCGCCGCTGCCGCTTTCCACGCCCGCCACCGCGCCGGCGGCGATCACGCAGGCGCCGCCGGCCGAGCCGGCGCCGCCAGCCGCTCCAGCAGCGGGGGCACTCGTCATCGACAGCGCCAACTCGCTGATCGCCGTCACCGTGCGGCGCGGCGGGGTGCTGGCGCGACTGGGCCACGACCACGTGGTGGCCGCACGCACCATCACCGGCACCGTCACGCCCACCGACAACCGCGCGCAGTTCCAGTTCCGCCTCGACCAGATGACGGTGGACGAACCGGCGCTGCGCCAGGTCGCGGGCCTGGAAAAACAGCCGTCGCCGGAAGCGGTCGCCGGCACCCGCACCAATATGCTGACCAGGGTGCTCGACGCAGACCGCTATCCGCTGGCTTCCGTGCGCGCCGAACGCATTGCCGACGACCAGCCGCTGCGCGTGGCCATTACCCTGCACGGCGTCACCCGCACGTACCAGATCCCGGTGGTGTTCGCCCGCGAGGGGAACCGCCTGACGGTGAGCGGCACGGTCGATCTGAAGCAGACCGATTTTGGCCTGGTGCCGTTCTCGGTGATGGGCGGCGCCATGGCGGTGGAAGACCGGATGGAACTGCGCTTCACCGTGGTGGCGAAATAACGGCGCGATAAAAAAAAAGCCCGCGGCACAAATGGCGCGGGCGGAAAGGTTTCAAATCGGGAGAGACTTGAAAGAGCAGGTGCAGTATCGCCCCTCAACATGACGGCGTGATGACATCAACACGCGCTATCTCGAAATAATCAGTTTTAATCCCAGGCCCACGAACACCGCCCCCGCCACCCGGTCCATCCACATGCCGGCGCCGGGGTGGCGATTGATCCACGCTCCCACTGCGCCGGAAAAATAGCCGAGCAGCGAAAACAGCACCGCCGCCTGCGCCGTGAACAGCAAGCCCAGTTGCGCCGTCTGCCAGCTGGCATCACCGCGTTCGGCCACCACGAACTGCGGCAAGAACGACAGGAAGAACAGCACCACCTTGGGATTGATGGCATTGGCGAACAAGCCCTTGACGAACAGCCGCCCCAGGCTTTCGTCGGGCAGGCCGGCTTGCGCCACGCGCGCTCCGCCACGGCTGCGCAACGCACCGATGCCGAGCCACACCAGGTAGGCGCCGCCGATGATCTTCAAGGCGCCAAACGCTGTCGGGGAAGCGGCGATCAGCGCGCTCACGCCCAGTGCGGCCAGCACCGTGTGACTGAGGCAGCCAAGCGCGCAGCCGATGCCGAACACCATGCCCTGGCGACGGCCGCGCGAGACGCCCACGCTGAGCACCATCAGGTTGTCGGGCCCGGGCGAGATCGTAATCAGCAAGGCGGCGCTGAGAAAACCGATGAACTGTTCTGGCGAAATTAACATATGTGTGCTCGGAAAAGGCTGGAACCCGTGATGATAGCTGTCGCGTGGGTATGTCACAACTACATCATATTTTCTGAAAACAACATGTTCTCGTATAAAATGACCGAATTCCTGCCTCCGCAACGGCGGCCGACATCCCTACATATCAATAACCAAAGCTTGCAAGATGTACCACGCGCTGAGCGCCTTTGCGGGCCGAGTTCCCCGCTACCTGTCGTCGCCGCTGCTGTTGTTGCGCATCATGGCGCTGCTGCTGGCCGCACTGTGCATTGCCGGTCCGGGGCGCGCGCAGGCGCTGCCGCTGTCAACGATCCCGCTCACCCACGCCGGCGCCGATATCGCCCGCACCGGTAAGCTCTACCTGGACGAAGGCGAACTGGCGCCGGCCAATGCCGGTGCGCTGCCGGCACTGGTTGCCAGCCTGCGCCCGGCCGCCAAGGTGGATCTGCTGGGCGGCGGTTACTGGCTGATGGCCGAATTGCGCAACGACGGCGTGCTGACCGACTGGGTCATTGATCCCAATGACACCCTGATCGACGTGGTCGACATCTACCTGTACCAGCCCGACGGCACGGTGCGGCTGCTGAAAACCGGCTACCGCCAGCCGCACGACTACCTGCTCCACTACGGCAAGGACGTGCAGCTCGAACCGGGCAAGAGCTACCCGGTGCTGATCCGCTTTTCCAGCCCCTATTACGCGCGCACGCCCATGTTTGCCGCGCTGCCGCGCAGCGACTACCAGCGCCTGGTGGCGCGCGAAAACGTCATGATCATCGGCTCCATCGGCGCGCTGCTGGCGCTCACGGTGTTCAATTTCTTCATCTACTCGATCACGCGCGACCGCTCGTCGCTGTACTACTCGCTGTACGTGCTGTGCTACGCGGTGGCCTGGGGCATGACCTTCCACCTGTCGGCCGACATGTTCGACTGGCACAACCTGCACTGGCATTACGTGCCGTTCTTCCTGCTGCCGGTGATCAGCACCCTGTTCTACACCAGCTTCCTGCGCCTGCGCGAGACCGCGCCGCGCCTGTTCCTGCTCAGCCGCGTCAATATCGTGCTGCCGCTGCTGACGCTGCCCTCGTGCTTTCTGGCGCTCAGCTACGCCCACACCATCGCCACCGTCGTCATTGCGATCTGGGTGTCGATGGCGCTGGTGACGGGCATCGTGGTGTGGCGCCGGGGCTACCAGCCGGCGCGCTTCTTCGTGCTCGGTTTCCTGGCGCTGCTGTTACCGAGCCTGGTGATCCTGCCGGCCAACGTGGGCCTGATCCCGGCGCTGGTGACCAACGCCCAGCTCTTTACGCTGCTGGGCGGCACGCTCGACGGCGTGCTGCTGGCATTCGCGCTGGCCGACCAGATCCGCCTGCTGCGCAACACCCTGGAGCAACGCGTGCAGGAGCGCACGGCCGAACTGACCGAGGCCAAGGAACACGCCGAGGTGGTGAGCCGCCACCGCATCGATTTTCTGTCGGCCATGAGCCACGACATCCGCACACCGCTGGCCGGCGTGATCGGCATGATCAAGTTCGCCATGCGCGACCAGTCGGTACGCGGCCGGACCGAGGAATACCTGCGCATCGGCCTGCAAAACAGCGAGTCGCTGCTGGCCATCCTGAACGACATCCTCGACTTTTCCAAGATCGACGCCGGCCGCCTGTCGATCGAAACCGTGGACTTCGACCTGATCGCGCTGATCGACGACGCCATCGGCATCCTGCAAGGCCAGGCCGACGCCAAGAGCCTGCTGCTGCGCTGCGAACTGGCGCCGGACCTGCCGCGCTTCGTGCGCGGCGATCCCACCCGCCTGCGCCAGATACTGCTCAATTTGCTCGGCAACGCCATCAAGTTCACCGACCGCGGCGAAGTGCGGCTGCATGCTTCCGCACTCGATCCGGTCGCCGGCCTCACCAGCGTCAGCTTCGAGATCATCGACACCGGCCCGGGCATCCCGCCCGACACCCTGCCGCGCCTGTTCCAGAAATTCGAGCAGGCCGACCATTCCACCACGCGCCGCTACGGCGGCACCGGCCTGGGCCTGGCCATCTGCAAGGAGCTGGTGGAGCTGATGGATGGCGCCATCGCCGCCGAAAGCCGGGTGGGAGTGGGCTCGACCTTCAGCTTTACCCTGCCGCTGGCAGTGGGCGCCGCGCCGCTGGCCGGCCCGGACACGGGACCGCACCGCGAGTACCACGCCTACCGCCTGCGCATCCTGTGCGCCGAGGACGTGCGCACCAACCAGATTATCGTCAGCACGCTGCTCGAGAACATGGGCCACGACATCCGTATCGTGGAAAACGGCCTGCAGGCGCTGCATGCACTGGCCGAATCGGATTACGACCTGGTGCTGATGGACGGACGCATGCCGATGATGGACGGCGAGCAGGCCACGCGCCTGATCCGCGCCGGTGGCAACGAGGACTACCGCATGCGCGACGCCGGCATTCCGATCATCGCCCTCACCGCCAACGCCAGCGACCATGACCGTGCACGCTACCTGGGCGTGGGCATGGACGGCTTCCTCAGCAAGCCGGTCGATGAACGCCTGCTGTACGACCAGATCGAAAAGATCATCGCCCTGCACCTGGCGCGTGGACGTCCGCTGCGCGCGGTCGATCCGGCGCAGTTGCCGTCAGCGTGCCATGCGGACCTCGACGCCCAGTTCGGCGTCGCGCCGGCGGCCTGCGGTGATGGTGACGGTAGCGGCGCCGGCGCCGGCAAGGCTGTGCAGATCATGCCGCTGGCCGGCCTGTCGCACAAGCATCTGCAGCGCATTACCGACGCCTTCCTCGACGAAGCGCCGCGCCGCCTGCGCACCGCGCGTGCTGCGGTCAGCGCCGGCAATGCGCAGGCGGCAGCCGCCGCCATCCACGCCCTCAAGGGCAGCGCCGGCTACCTCAGTTCCAACCACCTGCACGCGCTGTGCGCGGAACTGGAAGCGGAAGCGAATGCCGGCCGCATAGACCACGTGGCGCGCATGTTGGTGGAAGTGGAAGCGGCGCTGGACCAGGCGTGCACCGATTTGCAGGCCTCGTCCACCGCCGCTGCTGCCGACTGAGGCCGCCGCCTGCAAGGCCGGCGCTTTTTTGCGACAATGACAGGCTCAGTCACAGCAAGCATCGGATTCGTATGACCACCACCTCCCTGGCCGACCGCGACGGCCTGCCGCCCGATGCGCGGCGCTGGGCCATGCTGTCGGTTGCCATCGGCGTGGGTATGGCCTCGCTCGACACGGCAATCGCCAACACGGCGCTGCCGGCCATCGCCGAACAGTTGAACGCCACCCCGGCCGCCTCGGTCTGGATCATCAATGTCTATCAGCTGGCGATGGTCGCCACCCTGCTGCCGTTCGCCGCGCTCGGTGAAGTGATCGGCTACCGCAAGGTGGCCATCTTCGGCATGGCCTTGTTCACCCTGGCGTCGCTGGCGTGCGCGCTGGCCTGGTCGCTGCCGTCGCTGGTCGTCGCCCGGCTGTGCCAGGGCGTGGGCGGCGCGGCGCTGATGGGGGTGAACACCGCGCTGCTGCGGGCGATCTACCCGGCCAGGCTGGCCGGACGCGGGTTCGGTTTCAATTCGCTGGTGGTGGCCACGTCGTTTGCCATCGGGCCCACCGCCGCGTCGCTGATCCTGGCCGTGGCGTCGTGGCCCTGGCTGTTCGCCATCAACGTGCCGCTGGGGGTGGTGGCGATTGTCATGGCGCGTCGCGCGCTGCCCGCCACCGCGCTGGCCGGCCACAAGATCGACGTGCTCACTGTCGTCTATAACATGTTCGCCTTTGGCCTCCTGATCCTGGCGTTTGGCGAAGGCGCGCACCTGCAGGACTGGCACACGCTGGTGCCGGAGATCACGCTGACCGTGCTGTTTTTCGTATTGCTGCTGCGGCGCCAGGCCGGCCATACGGCGCCGATGCTGCCGGTGGACCTGTTCCGCCGCCCGCTGTTCGCGCTGTCGTCGCTCACCGCCATGTGCACGTTCGCCGCGCAGGGGCTGGCGTTCGTGTCGCTGCCGTTCTTCTTCGAGCACACGCTGGGCCGTTCGCCGATCGAGACGGGATTTTTGATGACGCCGTGGGCGGTGCTGGTGGCAGTAATGGCGCCGATTGCCGGGCGCCTGAGCGATAAATATTCGCCCGGCGTGCTGGGCGGCATCGGCTTGGCGCTGCTGTCCTCGGGCCTGGTGGCGATGCTGCTGCTGCCGCCAGCGCCCACCGCGTTCGACATCGGCTGGCGCATGGCGTGGTGCGGCATCGGCTTCGGTTTTTTCCAGGCGCCGAACCTGAAAGCCATCATGGGCAGCGCACCGAAGTCGCGCGCGGGCAGCGCCAGCGGCATCGTCGCCACCTCGCGCCTGACCGGCCAGGCCACCGGCGCGGCACTGGTCGCTTACTGCTTCACTATCTCGGCCACCAACGGCACCCGCTATGCCTTGATGCTGGGCGCCGCATTTGCCGGCGTGGCGTGCGTGGCCAGCTTCGCGCGCCTGGCCTTTGCTGCTGCCGACGACTGAGCGCCTGCGTAGCCTCCATGGCTGCGTCGCTGCGCCTTGCTCCGGAGGCGTTTCAGGCGCTCCCCAGGGCTGCTTCCAGGGCATCGATGAACACCCGGGTCTTGGCCGGCATTAGCCGCCGTCCCGGGAACACGGCCCAGGCGGTCACCTGCGGGAACGACCACTCTGGCAGCACCCGCACCAGTGCCCCCTTCTCCACGTACGGCCGTGCAATCGGCTCGGTGGAGGCGCCGATGCCGATACCGACGCTGGCCATGCGCACCACCAGTTCCGGCGAATTGGCCAGCACCCGCACCGGCAACTCGCGCTCCCAGCGCACCTTGCCGCGCACCAGCGTCCAGCGGACCAGGCCGTTCAAGCGTGGCGGCAAGCTCAATATGTCGTGGCGAAACAGGTCGTCGGGATGCTCGGGCAGGCCGCGCACGCTGGCGTAGCCGGGCGCCGCGTACAGCGCCAGCGAACTGCCCAGGATGCGGCGCGCGGCCAGCGTGGCGTCATCCGGCAGGTCACCCATGCGGATCGCCAGGTCGTAGTTCTCCGCCACCAGGTCCACCCGGCGCGGCGACAAATCCAGCTCCAGCGAGATCGCCGGATATTTTTGCAGGAACGTCGCCAGCATGTCGCTCAGCGCCAGGTTGGCAAAATCGGCCGGCATCGATACCCGCAGCAAGCCGCTCGGCGCCCCCTGCCGGTGCTGCGCCAGCGCGCCCGCCGCCTCGGTTTCGTCAGCCACGCGGCGCGCGTGCTCCAGCAGGCTCGAACCGAACTCGGTGAGCATCAGCTTGCGCGTGGTGCGCTGGAGCAGGCGTACGCCCAGGTGCGCCTCCAATAGCGAAATGCGGCGCGAGACGGTGGACTTGGGCAGCTGCACGCGCTCGGCCGCCAGACTGAAACTGCCGCATTCGACGATGCGGGCAAACAGCAGCAGGTCGGCGGGATCGATATCCATGATGATTGTTCCACTAGTGGATGAATGTTATCCATTTTAAGGGATTCCACATTGGTTTTGAAACGATTAAAGTAACTCCATCGCCGCACACAACGTGCACAACCAATACAGGAGCCCCACCATGAACATCTTGCAAATCAACTCCAGCGCCCGCAGCACCGGTTCCGAATCGACCCGCCTGGCCGATGCCATCGTCGCCAGGCTGCAGGCCGCCAATCCCGGCGCCACCGTGGCGCGCCGCGACCTGGCTGCCACGCCGCACCCGGTGCTGGACGAAGCCGCGCTGCAAGCGCTGTTCACCCCCGCTGACCAGCGCACCGCCGAACAAGCGGCCCGCGTGGCGCTTGACGACGCCCTGATCGCCCAGGTGCAGGCGGCAGACGCCATCGTGATCGGTTCGCCGATGTACAACTTCGGCATCACGGTGCAGCTGAAAGCCTGGTTCGACGCGATTGCCCGCGCCGGCGTGACGTTCAAATACGGCGCCACCGGTCCGGTAGGCCTGGTCACCGGTAAAAAAGTGTATGTCGCGATCGCCCGTGGCGGTTTGCACCGCGATGGTCCGAGCGACACCCAGCTGCCGCACCTGAAAATGTTCCTGTCGTTCCTGGGCATGACCGATGTGCAGTTCGTGTACGCGGAAGGCCTGGGCATGGGTCCCGAAGCCGTAGCAAAAGCGCAGGCGCAGGCCGACGCCGACATCAACGCCGTACTGGTGTAATCAATCTTGTCATCAACGTTAAAAGGAGCAGCGCCATGAACAACGTAGCAAGCGATATCGTCACCCGCGAACGCGGCGTGGAACGCGTGCTGGCCGGCCAGTCCGTGATGGATGGCGCGGGCGTGAAGATCAACCGCGTGGTCACGCAGCCGCTGCAACGCCGGCTCGATCCGTTCCTGATGCTCGACAATTTCGCCAGCGGCGAAGCCAACGACTACATCGCCGGCTTCCCCAGCCATCCGCACCGGGGCTTCGAGACCGTGACCTATATGCTGGAAGGCCGCATGCGCCACAAGGACAGCGCCGGCAACGAGGGGCTGCTGACCAACGGCGGCGTGCAATGGATGACCGCCGGCCGTGGCGTGATCCACTCCGAGATGCCCGAGCAGCAGGAAGGCAGGATGGAAGGCTTCCAGTTGTGGCTCAATTTGCCGGCCAGGGACAAGCTGCGCGACCCGTGGTACCGCGACTTCAACGGCGACGAGCTGCCGCGCTTTGTCACCGCCGCCGGCGTCCACGTCAAGGTCATCGCCGGCAGCAGCCATGGCGTGGCGGGCGCAGTGCAGCGCGAGGTGACCGAGCCTGTTTATCTCGACGTGGAGATACCGGCCGGCGCATCGTTCAGCCAGGTGCTGCCCGCCGGGCATAACGCATTCGTGTTCGTCTATCGCGGCGCGGTGCGGTTGGGCGACAAGGACGTGGCAGCGGGCCGCATGGCGATCCTGGCCAACACCGAAGGCGCGGACGGCATCAACGTCCACGCGCTGGAAGCCAGTCGTCTGATCCTGGTGGCCGGCAAACCGCTGAACGAGCCGATCGCCCAATACGGTCCGTTCGTGATGAACACCCAGGCCGAGGTGTTCCAGGCGGTGGAAGACTTCCGCGGCGGCAAGCTGGGCGAGGAGGCCCACGCCTGACGACAGGTGTTGAACGCCGCCATCTCGGGATAAAATACGCGGATGAATCCCTTATTCCTGAAATGGCTGCGCAAGCTGAGCTACATGCTCGGTTTTGAAACCGTATCGTCCTTCCCGCCCGGCCATCCGTACGAGCGCACGCGCTGGAACGGCGCCTACTTCGACATCGCGTCCTACGTCAAACCCGACGAGATCGAGCACCGGCTGTGCGAAGCGATTACCAACACGCCGCTGGTGTTCGGCCAGATCGACAATCCCACGCCGCGCATGCAGCGCGCGCTGCTGGCCGTGCTGGAAGAACGCATGCGCCACAACCGCGGCCGCGCCACCGAGCTGGCCGTGCAACTGGTACACGCCTACGACAGCGCCCACATCACCGAGGTGATCCCCGGCCTGCGCGCGCAGGTGGCCGGCACCCGCCACGACGACATCGGCGAACGGGCCCGCAGCGTGATGGCCTTTCTCGCCTCCACGCAGTCGCCGTTCGACGTCATCGACATGCCGGCCCAGGTTTCTAATTAAAGAATCTGGAAAAAGCCGGTAGGAAAACCCTCATTGCTGCGCGCCAGCTCGACGTGGATGCGGCGGCCGTCGTCAACCGGCAGCACTGCGGGCGACAGTTGCTTGAGGTTGAACGACTCGAACTTCGACGCATCGGGCGCCGGCTGGGTCTTGTCCGGCGCCGGCGCCAGCCAGCTCAGCGTCGCCAGGCCGGCACTGACCATGGCCTCGCAACACGCAGCCGAGCCGTACACCCCGACCTGGTACACCGGCTCGCCCGGCCGTGCCGCCTTGAACGCCTGGTTGATACCTTCGAAATAGCGCGTGATCGGACCGGCGATATCGTCCGAGTTGGGATTGCAATCCACCTCGAAATAGATGGCCGAGCCCGACGGCTGGGTGATGCCCGACTGCGCCATCAAATACGCTGATGCGCCATCGGCCATGCCCTGCGCCCGGCTGAACGAATGCAGGTGGGCGCCGATGGTTTCCCACACCACGCCGATGTGGATGCCGGCATCGGTGAGCGCGCGCGCTTCGGCCATCGACAAATTCTTGCTCGCGCTATGGCTGTAGTAGCGAATGGCAAAATCGATCCCCTGTTGCTTGATTGATATTGCGTGCTGCGTCAGTTCGAAAGCGGCTTTCACGCCGGTGAGGACAACCATGGGTGCTCCAGTAGGAATGGTGGATGAAGGCGCCGGAACCGACCGCAGGCGTGGCATCGGACCAGGCAGTGTTGCAGGCTCGACCCGCTCGATGCGCACCCGGTAGCCGTGCACCGGCACGCGGATGCGCAGCGGATTGCCGCGTCCCTCGCCGACGTAGTACTGGGCGAGCTTGCTGCGCAGGCGCACCAGTTGCAGCCCGACCACGGGGTCGTCGGCGGGGTCGAAGTCAGCGGGCGAGCGGCCGAATACCTCGACCCCGATCGAGTAAGCGTTGTAGAGCTGCTCGTCGCGGTGACGCACCAGGTAGTCGAGCAACTGGCAGCTGACACCGGCGTGAGCGAAAGTACGGCTGACCGCGATCCGGTGCAGTTCGGCACGCACATCGTTGGCGTGCGGCGCACTGGCGGCAAACGGCGCGCGGCGCGCCGATGTCACACTTAACGCAACAGTGGAAGAAGAATGTTTAATAGTTTCTCCAGCTTAATGTTATATTCTCAAAAATGATGCAGCGATGAAAGTACTTTACCCGGGCAGCATCAAAACCGCCTTCTGGAAACCTTCCTCGGCATAAGTCTTTGATTATTTGGTGTTTTATTTCATTCGTAGAAGGTTAGTTTGAACCATAAGAGCTTCCGTTTTGGCCAATGGCGTGTCAATCCCGCCACCAATACGCTCAACTCGGGTGAACTCAGCCGGCAGATCGAGCCGCGTGCGATGGATGTTTTGTTACATTTGGCGCGGCATCCGCACACGGTAATCTCGGCCGAAACCCTGCTCGACGCCTGCTGGGGCGACTCCCCGGCCAGCGATAACGCGGTTCATAAAATCATCACCCAGCTGCGCCGGGCGCTCGACGATTCGGCCTCCGAGCCACGCTATATCGAAACCATCCGCAAGCGCGGCTACCGCCTGGTTGCCGAGCTCAGCTATGAAGACGACGTCAGCCAGGGCAGCTGGACCCATGCCTCGCCGTTCCGTGGCCTGGAAGCATTCGAGGAACAACACGCGGCGATCTTCTATGGCCGCAAGCTCAGCGTTGACCGCCTGGTGCACGTGGCGGTGCAGCAAGTCCAGGCTGCCTGTGCGATGGTGCTGGTGCTGGGTCCGTCCGGCGCCGGCAAGACCTCGCTGATCCAGGCCGGGCTGATTCCCGCCTTGAAAGCCGGCGCTGCGCCGGCCGATGCAGGCATCGCCATCACCGACCACGTGCAGATCGACTGCGCCGACATGGGCCAGTCCGGCCTGCTGGAAACCCTGGGCAGCACCCTGCTCGACGCCGAAATCGACGGCTGCCAGCTATTTGAAAACACCAGCGCCGCCGCCCTGGCGCGCTACATGGAGCAGGATTTGCCGGGCTTGATCGCCCATTTGCAGGCGCAATTGCCGGCGCTGCGGCTGGCCGTGTTCATCGACCGCTTCGAAGCCGTGTTCCGGTTGCCGCACATTACCGAGGCCGAGCGGGTCGTCTTCATCAACGTGCTCGACCAGCTGGCACGCTCCGGCTGCATGCTGCTGGTCCTGGCCTGCCGCAACGATTTTTACCCGCACCTGACCGTCTATCCGGCGCTGATGAACATGAAGCTGCGCGGCGGCCACTTCGACCTGGCGCCGCCCGGCAGCGCCGACATTGCCCAGATCGTGCGCCACCCGGCCCAGGCCGCCCAGCTGCGCTACACGGTGGACCAGCACGGCGAAGCGCTGGACGACCTGCTGTGCCACGCCGCCAAGGCCGGCCCCGACACCCTGCCCTTGTTGCAATACTGTCTGCAGGAACTGTATCGCCAGCGCACCCCGGCCGGCGAACTGACGCATGCCGCGTTCCACCAGATGGGCGGCCTGGAAGGCGCCATCGGCGCCCGCGCCGAGCAGGTGATCTCGAGCCTGGGCCCCGCCCAGATCGCCGCCCTTCCGCAATTGCTGTCGCGGCTGGTGCTGGTGGCGGAAGACGAAGCCACGGTCACCGCGCGCCGCGTGCCCTGGTCCGATGTATCGAACGGCGACGAAACCAAACTGTTGCAGGCGCTGGTCGATGCCCATTTATTCGTGAGCGACCTGCACGGCGGCGCCCCGGCCTTCGGCATCGCCCACGAAGCATTGCTGCGGCGCTGGCCGCGCGTGGTGGCGTGGGTGGACGAACACCGGCAGGCGCTGCAAACCCGCAGTCGCATCAGCGCCCAGGCGCGGCGCTGGCAGGACAGCGGCCGCAAACGCGACATGCTGCTGCCGTCAGGCACGCAGGCGAACCAGGCGCGGGAACTGGTACGCAAGGCACTGTTCAACTTTACGGCAACAGAGCGCAGCTTTATCGATTCGTCATTGGCCGGTGCCCGGCGCACGGAGCGGCTGCGGGTGGGCATCATGGCGATGATGACTTTCCTGGTGATGCTCGCCGGTGGCCTGGGCCTGTCGGCGCATGCTTCCCGCGTGCTCGCGGAGCAGCATCGTACCGAAGCCGAGGGCATGATGACGTATATGCTGGGCGAATTTGTGGAAAAATTGCGACCCCTCGGCAAACTGGACTTGCTCGACAGCGTCAGCACGCGGTCACTGGCTTACCTGTCGCACCATGTCGATAACGACGACAGCGCCGTGGCCCTGACCCAGCGCGCCAAGTCGCTGCAAATCATTGCGGAAGTCAGGTACGCGCGCAGCGACAGCGATGGCGCTGTCACCGCGCTGCGCGCTGGCAGCACCATCCTGTCGCATCAATTAAAGGCCGACCCGAACAATCTGGCGGTGCTGAAAAGCGCGGGCGAGAATGCATTTTGGCTGGGCAAGATCGATCTCGATCGCAAAGACCTCGATGGTGCGCAGCGGTTCTTCGAGCACTACCGTGATTACAGCAAGCGGCAAGCGGTCATTTCCCCGTCCAGCATCGATGTCTGGATCGAACAGTCGTACGCGCATAACAGCATCGGCAGCGTGGCGCTACGCCGGGGCGACGTGGAACTGGCCGCAAAAGAATTTGCCGCCTCGCTGGCATTAAAAACCCGCGCCTACAATGCGTCGCCCAAGAACAAGCAACTGCAGGCCGATCTTGCCGACAGTCTGTCGTGGCTGGCGCAAACGAATATGCAGACCGGAAAACTTGACCAGGCTACAGATTTGTACCGCCAGGAACTGGCCTTACTGCAAGACTTACGCGACAGGTATCCGTCGGAAGCGCTATGGCTCAATCGCCTGTCATCGGCTTGGTCGCATCAGGCTGAAGTAAAGCGCGCGCGGGGCGAACTCGCCGCAAGCGGCACCGACTTGCAAAACGCACAGACCTTGCTGGAACAAATAGTCAACCGCGATGCCAGCAACCGCAGCTGGCAGCGCAATTTGCACTTTGCACAATTAAAACTGATCGAAGCAAACCTTACGGATCAAAACGCCGCCGCTTCGCTCGACAGAATTGAAGTATTGGGACAACGTTTCGATGACCTGATCGTGCTGGATCCGAAACGCGTGGCGCTGAAGACCATGCGGTCTGAGCTCGGCTATATAAAGGCGGCGGCTGAAACCAGGATCGGGCGGTCATCGAAGGCACTGGCCAGCCTGCAGCCCGCCATCGCGGCACTGCAGGCATTGCAGACGTCGGGCAACTCGGACATGGCCGTCAAAAATGCTCTGGCAAAAGCACTGCTTTTGCAAGCTGACCTGCTAAAGACCACTGATCCGGCCACGGCAAAAAAGAATTGCGAAACGGTGCGCGACATGTATGCGTCGCTCATCGGCAGCAGCAACGACTTCAAGCTGTTATCGCCGTGGGTAAAAGCGGTCCATTGTCTGGGCCAATCGGGGCTGGCCATCTCGGCTCGAGAAAAACTGGAAGCGATGGCTTATCGCGATCCCGACTACGTGCAGTACCTTTCCAACCACTAGAAAGTAAAATTCATGTCAAAACTGATCACCTCCACCCAATTCTTGAATATTTCTGTCAAAGTCAAACCTGGTGCGGTCGCGGGCGAGTACAAGGTGGAAACGGCGCCGTCGATTCCCCGCATCACCCAACCCGATACCGTGATCAATTACCAGATCGTGGATACCGGCGGAGTCGATATCGTGTTTACCGGGATGTCGGTAACACCGGAAGACAACAACCAGTTGAGCGCTGCCATCGTCAGTGTGAGCGGCAAGCAGCTGACTTTCAGCGATGCCAACAGCGAAAAAATCACGTTGAATGTGACGCTGAAATTCAAGGCGGAAAATCAGCATGAATTCGCGCACGATCCGCAAGTCGAAAACGAACCAGAACCAACCTGAACGAGACACCAGGCCCGATGAGAACCGATATTCTTGCCAGCTGCGTCAGTCACGAATACGGCAACTATCCGGGCCCACGTCTGCTGATCACCGGCGCTGTCCACGGCAACGAACGCTGCGGCACCGAGGCCATCACCCGCGTGATGGCTGAACTCGACAGCGGCACGCTGTCGCTCCGCAGCGGCTTGGTAACTTTTGTCCCGATCGCCAACCCGCTCGCGTATGCCAACAGCACGCGCAACGGTGACCGCAACCTGAATCGCCACCTGTTCCCAACCAGCACGCCGCAAGACTACGAAGACCACGTCGCCAACTGGCTGTGCCCGCTTATGGCGCAGCATGACGTGCTGCTCGACCTGCATTCATTCAACGCGCCCGGTGAACCGTTCGTGATGGTCGGCCCGCGCAACAACGACGGTTCGCTCGAACCTTTTCAGCATGCACAGCAGGAAGGCGCACTGGCGCACCGGTTGGGGGTACGCCGCTTTGTCGATGGCTGGCTGCGCACTTACGCCGACGGCGTGCAACGCCGCGTGCCGGACCCGCAGCAACAGCAGGCGGTATTGCGGTATGGCGTGGGCACCACCGAATACATGCGCAGCACGGGCGGCTATGCGCTCACGCTCGAGTGCGGCCAGCACGACGATGCGCAGGCACCCGAAGTGGCCTACCGCGCCATCCGCAACACCCTGGCCTTCCTCGGCCTGATCGACGCGCCATCACCGCCCGCCATCGCGCCGGAACGGATGGAAGCACTGAGCATGGTCGCGGTGATTGACAAGATCTGGGCCGCCGACCGCCTGACGCGGCCCTGGTCCAGCTTTGATGCCGTTGCCAACGGCGAGCAGATCGGTGTGCGCGCCGATGGCACGCCGGTTCTGGCGCCGTTCGACGGCCGCATCCTGTTTCCCGACAGCGCGGCGGTGGCTGGCGGCGAATGGTATTACCTGGCACGAAAAAATGGCGATTTCTGTTTGCCGTAAATCCGGCGATAATTGTCATTTAATAATAAAACCGGAGCACTCATGCCATCGATCCAATTACTGGCCCAGATCGTCACCGCCATTGTCGCTTTGATCCACATTTACATCGTCTTGCTGGAAACAGTTTTGTTCGATTCCCGTGGCCGCAAGGTGTTTGGTCTCAGCCGCGAGAAAGCCGAGATCCTGCGGCCCGCGATGTCCAACCAGGGCTGCTACAACGGCTTCCTGGTCGCGGCGCTGGTGGTCGGCTTTGCCCATCCGAATACCGTGGTGGGCTCGGCGTTCACCGTGTTCGGCCTGTGCTGCGTGGCAGTGGCCGGCGTGTGGGGCGGCCTGACCGTCAAGCGCAGCATCCTGCTGATCCAGACCTTGCCGGCGGTGGTGGCGCTGGCTTTGCATTTCGCCGCGTAGACAGGCGCAATCGCGGCGCTGCCGTACCGGGCCCGCTGCCGTGGGCTGCGCCTGAGGTCGCCGACGCGCCGCCCGCCGCAGCGTTACGGCGCAGCTTGCTGCTGCGGCGCTACAACCAAACTCGGCAACACCGTCGCCGACGTCGCCGGCACCGATTCCACCGGCGGCTTGACGCCGGTGCCGCGCAGCGCCAGCAGCCAGCCCACGCCGTCGAACCAGAACGGCGCCCCGAGCGACGAGGCGAATGCCGTGATGATCCATCCCATTAGCGCAAACCCCAGCGCCAGCAGCCACGCGCCAGCGCCCTGCCCGGCCAGGTTCTCGAAGCGCGACGACGGCCAGCCGACCGGCAGGCCCGCCACCTTGTCGATTTCCTTTTGCGCGGCGACGGCCTGGCCCAGCGCCTGCGCCGGCGTGGCGTTCGTGTCGATTTTCACGCGGCCGGCGGCGATGGTCTCGGCGCTGGTCTTGGCCAGTTCGGCCGCCACGCTGTCGTCCTGCCACAGGCGCTGGCTCAGCACCAGCGCATCGATGTTCATCGCGCCCGCATAAAACAGGCCGATACAGAACAGCACCAGCTGCGAGCGGCGCTTGTACCAGCCGGTGATGCGTTCCATTACCGTCTCGTACCAGATGCGCACGGCGTTCTCGAGCGCGGCCACATCGTCGGGCCCCTCTCCCATGATGGCCAGCAGGGTGCGCGCCAGGCCGTCGTTGCCTACGCTGGCGAGCAACACCTGCGCGGTGTGGCCCTTGCCGTAACGGCCGGTGAGCGTGGCCACGAACGCGCGCGCAAAAATCGGCGCCGGAATATAGGACGGCATGCGCCCGCGCTGGGCCATGCCCACGATCAGCGGATGGCGCATGACGTCGGCGGCCAGCGAGGCGCCACCCGGCCCACCCAGGCGGTCGAGGCCGAAGCAGTTGTCCCGCCGCAGCAGCCGCGCGAGCGATGGCCCCACGCCGCGCAGGCGCGGCTTCAATGCCGATTCATGCAGCATCGTCAGCACGCCGTCGAGCAGCACCTTGGCGCGGGTTTGAAACAGCGAGGCGATCGCTTCGCGCGTGGCGCTGCATAACAAGCTCATCGCCAGGAACGTGAACGACAAGCCGATGGCAACGTCGAGATAATGGTTGGACATGACGCTCTCCCGAGTCGATTTCGATACCCGTACACTAATTGATTTCACAGGCTCAAGCACGTTTTTCCGCTTCCTTTCCCCCACAAAATCATATCGTCCCCGCGCGTGATCGTCGTCAAATTTGAGGCGAACGCGACTTCTATACTCGACTGACGACTTGGCCACTCCCGGCCCAACTGCAGCGAGGATCACATGTTTTTACGCGTCATTTTTATTGCGGCAACTGTGCTGTGTGCGCTACGCGCTGCGGCTGCCGATGCCGAGCCGCCGCGCGCGGTGGGCGTGGTCACGGTGCAGACCATGACCACCGCCGGCCACGATTTTTCCCAGCATTTTCTGGCGGCCTGGCGCGACCAGGACGGCAGCGACGAGATCACGCTAGCCATCCGCGAGCGGCCGTCGGCGCGCTTCGGCAGCGAAGTGTGGATCGACTATGCACAGCGCACCGTACTGCAACTGCGCCTGCCGCCGGCCCGCGCGGGCTTGCCGGAACTTGCCGCCAACGCCGTGCAGCACGTGTGGGCCACCGTGCAGCGCACCGACGCCGAACGCAAGCTGTTCCACGACGCCGACCTGGCGCCCGATGAATTCTGACCTCACAACAAGGAGACCATGATGCGCACGCACTTCCTTCGCACTGGCATGCTGCTACTGCTTGCCGGCGCCATGCACTTCCACGCCAACGCCACCGAACTGGTGTACCAGGCCGTCAACCCGTCCTTCGGCGGCTATCCCGCCAACGGCCAGCACTTGCTGGCCGTCGCCAGCGCCACCAACAAGCACGTGGACAAGGGTCTCGGCTATTCGTCGCTGCTGGACCAGTCGCCGCTGACGCAGTTCAACCAGACCCTCGAGCGCACGGTACTGAGCCAATTGGCGTCGGCCGCCACGTCCAAGCTGACCGGACCCGATGGCAAGCTGCTGCCCGGCACCTTCCAGACGTCCAACTTCACCATCACCGTGACCGACCTGGGCGGCGGCCTGCTGCGCATTACCACCGTCGATAAAACCACCGGTGCGTCCACCTCATTCGAGGTGTCGCAATGAAGCCGCGCTCTGTTGCGATGGTAGTGGTCATGGCGCTGGCCGGCACCGGCTGCGCCGTGTCGCACCCGCCGTCAACGCCGCGCGACGAGGCCGGGTCGGTGGCGCAGCTGACCGCGCTCACCGCCGCCAGCCGCGACCTGCTGCAACTGCCGCCGCCGAAGGGCAGGATCGCGGCAGCCGTGTATGGCATCCGCGACCAGACCGGCCAGTACAAGCCGTCGCCGGACAGCTCGTTTTCCACCGCCGTCACGCAGGGCGCCTCGTCGCTGCTGGTCAAAGCGCTCAAGGACTCGGGCTGGTTCGTGCCGGTGGAGCGCGAGAACCTGCAAAACCTGCTCACCGAACGCAAGATCGTGCGCGCGCTGGAAATGCCGCAACCGGCCGACACGCCGCCGGTGCAAATGCCGCCGCTGCTGGCCGCATCGGTGCTGATCGAAGGCGGCATCGTCGCCTACGAGAGCAATGTGCGCACCGGCGGCGCCGGCGCGCGCTTTCTCGGCATCGGCATGTCGTCGCAGTACCGCGTGGACCAGGTCACCGTCAACCTGCGCACGGTCGATATCCGCGCCGGCCAGATCCTGCAAAGCATTTCCACCACCAAGACCATCTACTCGTACGAACTGCATCCGAGCATCTTCAAATTCGTCAGCGTGAAGGACCTGGTGGAAGTGGAAGCCGGCATGACGCGCAATGAACCGGCGCAGCTGTGCGTGAGCGAGGCGATCGCCGCCGCGCTGGCCCACCTGATCGTGCAGGGCGTGCGCGAGCAGCACTGGGCGCTGGCCGACCCGGCCCAGTGGTCGAACCCGGTGGTGCAGCGCTATGCCGGCGAACGGCTCGCCGCCTACGCGCCCGCCGCCACCACCGCCCCGGCGCCTTCACTGGCACCTTCGTCGGCACCGGTCACCGAACAACAGCGTTTCACCCCGTAGTACCTGTAGTAATCACTTAACCCAAGGAGACTGTCATGAGAAGCACCATTATTTCCGGCGCCGTCGCCGCCGCCCTGAGCCTGATGTGCGCACTACAACCGGCAACCGCCCAGAGCAACCGCGCCACGCTGAACCAGAGCGGGTCCAACAACCTGGCCAACATCGAGCAAATGGCCAGCGCGCAAAACGCCGTCGCCACCATCACGCAAACCGGCAACTACAATGTCGCCGGCACGCCCGGTGGCGCAGCGGGCATCATGCAAATGAACTCGCAAAACGTCGCCGCCACCATCAACCAGAACGGCAACTACAACCAGGCTGGCGTGGTGCAGGACGACGTGGACAACAGCACGGCCGCCTTCGCGCAGATCGGCAACAACAACGAAGTGGCAGCGCGCCAGGAAGCGGCCAGCTATGCCAACATCTCGGCGCGCCAGGAAGGCAACTATAACTTCGCGGAGTTCGCACAGTCCGAAGTGGCGACCGGCACCGTGACCACGCGCCAGGTGGGCAATAACAACGAGCTGTCGGTGCGGCAGGAACGCGCCGGCAACACGTCGCCGGTGGTCGAGCAGCAAGGTACGGCCAACGTGGCCAATATCCAGCAGGTGCTCGACTACTATTCGAACCCGTCCATTTACCAGAATGGCATGCGCAACGAAGCCAACGTGGTGCAGAACAACGCCCGCGACACCCAGAACATGACGGTGCGCCAAACCGGCATGGACAACCGAGCCAATGTCAGCAACAGCGGCATGCGCAACGCCTCGATCGTCGAACAGACCGGCAACAACAACCTGGCGACCGTCAACAAAACCCAGAATTTCAACGAATCGGAGATCCGCCAACTCGGCAACCTGAACACCGCCACCATCACCCAAACCGGCACCTCGATGACGGCCGCACAACCGAACGTGGCCATGATCATGCAACTGGGTAACAACGGCAATGCCGCGCTCGCCCAAACCGGCAGCAACAACCGCGCGACCATCGTACAACGTTGATCGCTAGCATCACCACAGGGAATCCCCACCAGGGGTTCCCTGTCCACCAACACTACCAGGGGAATCCCATGAACACCATCGTCAACACCGCCATCCTGGCGACCGCCTTGCACCTGCCGCTGATCGTCGGCCTGGCGCACGGACAGGACAACAGTGCCACGGTGCAGCAAACCGGCACCGGCAACCTGGTCACGGTCGACCAGGCGGAGCCGGTATCGACCACCTCCGCGCAAATCACGCAAACCGGCACCAACAATGCCGCCGCAGTCGTCCAGCGCGCCACCCTGCTGGGCGAAGTGACTGTCCGCCAGACCGGCACCGGCAACTCGGTCACTGCCACCGAGCGCAACGCTTCACTGTCGGGCATCGATGCGCGCCAGGAAGGCAACAATAATTCGGCCGTGCTGTCGCAGATCGGCGTGTTCCCGTTCCTGATCAGCACCAGCCAGCGCGGCGCCGACAATGCCATCGTTGTCGACGAGAGCGTTGGCGGCTTCGCCGGCCCGGTCATCACCCAGGAAGGCACCGCCAACCGCGCCCGGGTCATCCATTACGACGACTATTACTCTGGCATCGGCATCGAGCAAAGAGGCGAGCGCAACCAGGCAGACCTGCGCCAGACCAGCGCCTACATGACCGATGGCATGACCATCATCCAGCACGGCGCCGACCACCGCGCCAACGTGACCAACAGCGGCAACATGAACAGCATGCAAGTTAGCCAGACCGGCACCGGCCACACCAGCACCACCGACCAGCTGGGAAGCGGCAATCGCGGCGTGGTCTTCCAGCGTTAATCCACCACCTCTCTGAAGGAGTTCCCATGAAACGCCACCTGCCCCTGCACGGCGCCACGCTGCTGGCTGCCACCCTGGCGTGCGCGCTGTGCGCCGCCCAGGACGTCAACAATGCTACCGCCACCCAGAACGGCGCCGGCAACCGCGCTTACATCAGCCAGACCGACAACACCGAAGGCGTATTCGTCACGGTGATCCAGAACGGCAACAACAATGTCGTCGGCGACCCGGCCAGCCAGACCGGTGGCGTGCAGCAGTACCAGGCCTCCGACCTGTTCATGACCATCAGCCAGACCGGCGACGCCAACCGCGCCACGGCCACCCAGCGCAGCGGCCAGCGCACCGGTTTCGTGCTGGCGCAAACCGGCACCGCCAACGTCACGGCGGTGCGCCAGGACGAAGCGTACGAGACCGTCAGCCGGGTCACGCAGGCGGGCGTCAACAACCGCGTCGAGGGCGACGCGGCCAGCACGCTGACCAATGGTTTTACCGCGCGCCAGGTCGGCGCCGACCACGTGCTCAGCGTGTACAACCGCAACAACGGCTTTTCCAATTCGTACACCGACCAGAACGGTGTCGCCAACCGGATCGCCATCGAACAGACTGCGGTCGGCTACACCTTTCACGACATCGCCCAGTTTGGCGAACGCAACCGGGTAACCGCGGTGAGCGCCGACGCCCTGTTTACCGACTATGCGATCACCCAGAACGGCACCGAAAACATCGCCACCGCCCGCACCTCGGCCGAAGCGAGCAACGGCGACCTGCTGCAGACCGGCGAGCGCAACGCGGCCACCACCGGCCAGCAGGGACGCAACAGCGCGTTTTCCATTACCCAGAGCGGCAGCTTCAATACGGCGCAACTGGCGCAGAACGGCACCATCGCCACGCCCGACAACAACGTCGCCACGATCCGCCAGAACGGCCAGCGCCTCGACGCCACCCTGGCGCAGACCGGCGGCGGCAACCAGGGCATCATCAACCAGCGCTGACTCCCCTTCTGTAGTCCACCCCGGGCGCCCGCTTCGACGCGGGCGCCTGCACGTTTTTCATTTATATCGTAAGATCACGATATTGGCATCGGAAAAAGACGATATGCATGTCGCCGGTTCCCATGCCAGCTTCGAAGGAACCACGATGAATATCGATGCAATCCACAAGGCCCTGGCCAATCCCACGCGGCGCCAGATCCTGGCGTGGCTGAAGGACCCCGAGCAGTACTTTCCGACCCAGTCGCACCCGTTCAGCAATGGCGTGTGCGCGGGCCAGATCGACCAGCGCGTGGGGCTGTCGCAGTCGACCGTGTCGGCCCACCTGGCAATTTTGCTCAAGGCGGGGCTGATCACGTCGCACCGCGTGGGCCAGTGGAATTATTTTCAACGCGATGAAGCCACGATCCGGGCTTTCATCGACCAAATGACCTTATAAAGGAAACACATGCCTACCCTCTTCGACCCGATCACCATTGGCGACCTGACCCTGAAAAACCGCATCGTCATGGCGCCGCTCACCCGCGCCCGCGCCATCGGCGGCGCCCGCGTGCCGAACGCGCTGATGGCCGAGTACTACGTGCAACGGGCCAGCGCCGGCCTGATCCTCTCCGAAGCGACGTCGGTCACGCCGCAAGGCGTCGGCTATGCCGATACGCCGGGCCTGTGGTCCGACGAGCAGGTGGAAGGCTGGAAACAGGTCACCGCTGCCGTGCACGCAGCCGGCGGCGTGATCTTTGCCCAGCTGTGGCACGTGGGCCGCATCTCGGACCCGAGCCTGTTGAACGGCGACGCCCCGGTGGCGCCGAGCGCGATCGCGGCCGAAGGCCACGTCAGCCTGCTGCGCCCGATGCGCCCTTACCCGGTGCCGCGCGCGCTCGATACGGAAGAGCTGGCCGGCGTGGTAGCCGCCTACAAGCTGGGCGCGGAAAACGCCAAAAAGGCCGGCTTCGACGGCGTGGAAATCCACGGCGCCAACGGCTACCTGCTCGACCAGTTCCTGCAAGACAAAACCAACCAGCGCACCGACAACTACGGCGGCCCGATTGAAAACCGCGCCCGCCTGATGCTGGAAGTGACCGACGCCTGCATCGCCGTGTGGGGCGCCGACCGCGTGGGCATGCACCTGGCGCCGCGCCGCGATGCGCACGACATGGGCGACTCCGACCCGGCCGGCACCTTCGGCTACGTCGCGCGCGAGCTGGCCAAGCGCAAGATCGCCTTTATTTGCGCCCGTGAAGCCGTGGGCGAAGACAGCCTGGGCCCGCTGCTGAAGCAGGAATTTGGCGGCGTCTACATCGCCAACGAAAGCCTGGACAAGGCTGGCGCCCAGCAGCTGCTCGACAACGGCACAGCTGACGCCGTCGCCTTCGGCAAGGATTTTATTGCCAACCCCGACTTGCCGCGCCGCCTGCAAATCGATGCGCCGCTCAACAAGTGGAATGCAGAAACCTTCTACGGTCCGTCGGCTGAAGGTTATACCGACTACCCGGCACTGGCCGCCTGATAGGGCCTGAAAGACCTTCGGCGGCGCGTTTGCCCCCGGAGGTCTGGTCACACCTCAGTGAACCATGCCCCCGCCGGCGCCATGTCGGGAGGGGTCGTCTTTTATCGCGGCTGGGTGTAGTTGACCGGCACGAACTGGTAAGCCTTGCCGCTGGCACGGACATGGCCCAGTGCCGGGAACGACAAGTGCGCCGCGCCGACCAGGTAGCCGCCCTTGGCTGCTGCCGCAAACGCGGCGTTGCGTTCCCTGATCGCCACCTTGCTGTCGGTATCGAACGCGATGCCGACGTTCGGATCGTCAAACTGCACCGACTGCACGTGCAGCAGGTCGCCCAGCAACACCAGCTTCTGTCCCTTGCTCTCCACTACATAGCTGAGATGCCCCAGCGTATGGCCGCCGTTGAACTGCGACCGGATGCCGGGCACCAGCTCGCCATTGGCGGTAATCGGCTGGAATTTCCCGGCTTTCACGTACGGCGTGAGCGACACCATCGGTCCTTCGAAATCGGCCTTGGCGTCCGGCTTGGCCTGGTCCAGGTTGGCCTGGTTCAGGTAGTAGTCGGCATCCTGCTTGCCGGCACGGACGATGGCGTTCGGGAATACGCGCTGGTCCTTGCTGGCCAGGCCGCCGACGTGGTCGCTATGCATGTGGGTGATATAGATTTCATCGACCTGGTCCGGCGTATAGCCGGAAGCCTTGAGGCTGGCCGCCAGCTGGCCGGCGGTGGGGCCGAACAGGCCGGCGGCGCCGGTGTCGATCAATATCAATTTGCTGCCGGTGTTGATCAAAAAGGCGTTGACCGAGGTCTGCAGCGGTTCCTTGAGGAACGATTTATCCAGGGCGGCGCGGGTCTTCGCTTCCGGCTGCTTGAGCAGCTTGCTCACCGGCAGGTCGAGCGTGCCATCGTTGAGCACCGTGACTTCGAAGTCGCCCAGCGTGGTGCGATAAAAACCGGGCGCCTGGAACTTGGCGAACGGCGCGGCAGCGTGCACCGGCGCCATGGCGCCAGCCAAGACGGCGGCGGCAGTCGCCATGGCAACCCGGGAAGAACGAGCGATGTTGATCATGATTTCACCTTATTGTTGATATTTTGGAACCTGACAGCTTACCGCATCGGCACACCAACACCTGCCTCGAAAGGATGAATAACTTGCCCCCCATCCGGCCCCAATATAGAATGCGCCGAGTTTTTTGACGAGGAAGATGTCGCCGTGTCAAGAGTATAAATAAACCAATACAGGGTGCATGACATGAGCGAATTCGAACTACAGGTAGCGGCACTGCCACGGTGGCGCCAGCGCGCGGCGCTGCGGGTATTGAACTTTTTCGGCTGGAAGGTGTTGTTTCGCCCCCTGCCCGGCCCGCGTGGCATTTGCGTGATTTATCCGCACACGTCGAACTGGGATTTCCCGATCGGCTTGCTGGGCAAGTGGGCAATGGACCAGCCATTCCGTTTCCTGGCCAAGGACTCGCTGTTCAAGTCGCCGCTGGGGCCGTGGTTCCGCTGGCTGGGCGGCGAGCCGGTGCAGCGCGGCGCGCCGCAAGGCACCATCAAGGCCCAGGCCGAGCGCATGAACGCCGCCGATTTTTATTGGGTAGGCATCACGCCCGAAGGCACGCGCGCGTACCGGCCGAACTGGAAAAGCGGCTTTTACCACCTGGCGATGGAGGCCAAGGTGCCGCTGGTGCTGGTATTCATGGACTACCCGAGCAAGACACTGAGCCTGGTCGATCACATCCACCTGACCGGCGACCAGGAGGCCGACATGGCGGCCATCCGCACGGTGCTCGAGGGTCACCAGGGCCTGCATCCGGAAAACGCGGCGCCGATTATCCTGGCGGAGCGGCGCGCGGAGCCGCGCGGCTAGCCTTTACAGCGCCGCAGCAAGCACCATGCCGGTCGCGGCAATCCCCGCACCGGAAAACTTGACCGCCAGCGCCGGTCCCACGCGGCCCAGCAGGCGGCCACCGTACACCAGCGTCGCGCTGGCGACCAGCAAACCCAGCGCGCTCGATACGGCCGGCAGTTCCAGGCCATGCGCATTGCCGTGCAAGAACGCGAACGCGCCCACCATCGCCGCACTTGCCGCCGCCGGCAAGCGCGCGGCAAAGGCGATCAGCGCACCGAGCGCCGCCACGGTCAGGGCGATGCCCAGCTCCAGGCCAGGGATTGCCATGCCCAGCGTGCCGGTCAGCATGCCCGCCATCACCATGCCGATGAACGTCGGCGGCAGCCAATGCGCGTTGGACTGGCGCGCGCTCCACACGCCCACCGCCAGCATCGCCAGTAGATGATCGATGCCGGTGAACGGATGGGCGAAGCCGTCGAGGAAGCCGTGCGCATGAAAGCCCGCCTGCGGGTGGGCGACGGCGGCGGTGCTTGCCAGCGCCAGCGTCAGCGCTGGAACAAGAATTTTGACGGTGCGTTTCATTTGGTCTCCTGGGCAAAGTGCGGGGTCGAGCCGAGCAGGCCCTGTTCGCGGATAAAATCGATGACAGCGGTGACGCCGTCGCCGCTGCGCAGGTTGGTGAAGATGAACGGCCGGCTGCCGCGCTGCTGCCTGGCGTCGCGCGCCATCACGTCCAGGTCCGCGCCCACGTGCGGCGCCAGGTCGGTCTTGTTGATGATCAGCAGGTCGGAGCGGGTGATGCCGGGACCGCCCTTGCGCGGGATCTTTTCTCCGCCGGCCACGTCGATCACATAGATCGTCAGGTCGGACAGCTCGGGGCTGAAGGTGGCGGCCAGGTTGTCGCCGCCCGATTCCACCAGGATCAGGTCAAGATCGGGAAAATCGGCCTGCATGCGGGCGATGGCTTCCAGGTTGATCGAGGCATCTTCGCGGATCGCCGTGTGCGGGCAGCCGCCGGTCTCCACGCCCATCAGGCGCTCGGCCGGCAGCGCGTCGGCCCGCAGCAGGATTTCCATGTCTTCCTTGGTGTAGATGTCATTGGTGATGACCGCCATGTCGTAGTGGTCGCGCATGCCCTTGCACAGCATTTCGCACAGGGCGGTCTTGCCGGAACCGACCGGGCCGCCGATGCCGACACGCAGGGGATTGGAAGTCATTTGAGTCATATCATTTATCTCGTTTTTGTAAAATCATGATCGGTAAAGCCGGCTGTACTGCACCTCGTGCTGCATCGACAGCAGCGACAGGCCAGGCGCCCAATTGCACATGTCGTCGTCGGGCACGGTTTGGGCGTAACGCGCAGCGGCCTCGATATCGTCGCGCAGCGACAGCAGCATGCGCTGCCCCGCCACCTGCCCCAGCGGCACCGATTTCACGCACACCAGCACCTGGTTTTCGGCCCACGCGAACAGCATGGCCAGGAGCGCGGCGTCGTGCGGAATCTTCAGTGCAGCCACGGCGCAGGCAAACGCGGTGGGCAGCGCCACTTCGGGTTCGCGCTGCAAGTGGGCCTTGGCGTCGGCATCGAGGATATCGAGTTCGCCCAGCAGCTTGACCAGCGAGTAGCCCATCTGGATGGTCTCGGCGCGAAATTCGGCACTGTCGCGCGAGGCGATGAAGCGCTCGCTCCAGTCGTCCACGGCCTGCCAGTCGCGGTTGGTCCACGCCCGCATCAGGCGCCATGCGACCGGCGCTTCCCATTGCGCCACGACTTCGTGCAGGTGGCGCAAAATCCAGGCGCGCGCCGTGGGCGCGTTGTGCACGGTGCCGTTTTCCAGCGCGGCCTCCAGGCCTTGCGAGTAGCTGTAGGCGCCGATCGGCAGCGCAGGGCTGGCGAATTGCAGCAGGTTGAGCAGTGCCGAGGCTTGCATTAGTTAGCCACCGTCAGACCTGTCATCCTCGCAAACGCGGGGATCCATGCGGAGCCGGAATGCACGCCGATGCGGGATGATGGATTTGGGGCTTTCAATTGGAATCACCGGGCCGGTGTATCTTCTGCCGCACCGGGATCGGCGCCAGCGGATGGTTGTCGTGGTGATGGCCGTGACCGCCGCCATACGCGCCCGACTCCGGCTCGAAGGCGGCCGATTCCTCGACCACCACCGCGCCCAGTCCCGCCAGCATTTCCTTCAACACTGCATCGGCGCGAATGCGCAGGAAGCCGTCGCCCACCTGCGCCTGGGTGTGGCGGTTACCGAGGTGGAAGGCGCAGCGCAGCAGCGTGTGCGCATCGGCACAGGTGACCTTGTAGGTCGGTTCAAACGCCGCTACCACGGCGATCACGCGCCGGTCTTCGCCGGTGAGCAGGTCGCCATCGCGCAGCACGGTGCCGCGCGTGGTGAAGACCGCCACGTCTTCACCGTTGTCGAGGGTGGCGCGCAGGCGGCATTTTTCGCGCAGTTCGTAGGGCAGTACCAGCCGCGCGGCGATGGGACCAGCTTCGGCCGCTGAAATCTTGGTGTGAAAGGTAAACATGTGGTTTGCTTAGAACAGGAAGTAACGCTGCGCCATCGGCAGCACGCTGGCAGCTTCGCACACCAGCAGTTCGCCATTGGCGCGCACTTCGTAGGTTTCGGGGTTGACGTCCATCCTGGGCGCCAGGTCGTTGTGGATCATGTCGGACTTGCGCAGCGCACGCATGTTCTTCGCCACGATCAGCATTTTATTGAGCTTGAGCCGCTCGCCGATGCCGTCATCGAATGCCGACTGCGACACGAACGTAAACGACTTTTTCAGGCCGCCGCCGAAGGCGCCGAACATCATCCGGTAGTGCACGGGCTGCGGCGTGGGGATCGACGCGTTCGGGTCGCCCATCGGCGCGGCCGCGATCATGCCGCCCTTGATGATGGTGGACGGCTTGACGCCGAAGAATGCCGGCTTCCACAGCACCAGGTCGGCGATCTTGCCCACTTCGACCGAGCCCACCGCATGCGCAATGCCGTGCGTGATGGCCGGGTTGATCGTGTACTTGGCGATGTAGCGCTTGACGCGGAAGTTGTCGTTGTTCGACGAATCCTGCGGCAGCGGACCGCGCTGCACCTTCATCTTGTGCGCGGTTTGCCAGGTGCGCAGCACCACTTCGCCCACGCGGCCCATGGCCTGCGAATCGGACGACATCATCGAGATGGCGCCGATGTCGTGCAGGATGTCCTCGGCGGCGATGGTTTCGCGGCGGATGCGCGATTCGGCAAACGCCACGTCCTCCACGATGGCGGGATCGAGGTGGTGGCACACCATCAGCATGTCCAGGTGCTCGTCGAGCGTGTTGACGGTGAACGGCCGGGTGGGATTGGTCGATGACGGCAGCACGTTCGATTCGCCCACCGCCGCGATGATGTCCGGCGCATGGCCGCCGCCCGCTCCTTCGGTGTGAAAGGTGTGGATGGTGCGGTCCTTGAACGCAGCGATGGTGTCGGCCAGGTAGCCGCCTTCGTTGAGGGTGTCGCTGTGGATCGCCACCTGCACATCCATGTCGTCGGCGACAGTGAGGCAGTTGTCGATGGCGGCCGGGGTGCTGCCCCAGTCCTCGTGCAGTTTCAGGCCGATGGCGCCGGCCCGCACCTGCTCTTCCAGTGGCGCGGGCAGACTGACGTTGCCCTTGCCGAGGAAGCCGAGATTCATGGGAAAGGCATCGGCCGCCTGCAGCATCGAGTGCAAATGCCACGGGCCCGGGGTGCAGGTGGTGGCCGAGGTGCCGGCCGAGGGGCCGGTGCCGCCGCCGATCATCGTGGTCACGCCGCTCATCAGCGCTTCCTCGATCTGCTGCGGGCAGATGAAGTGGATGTGGGTGTCCACCCCGCCGGCGGTGACGATCTTGCCTTCGCCGGCGATGATCTCGGTGGCGGCGGCGATGATCATCGTGACGCCGGGCTGGATGTCCGGGTTGCCGGCCTTGCCGATGGCGGCGATCATGCCGTCGCGCAGGCCGATGTCGGCCTTGACGATGCCCCAGTGGTCGATGATGACGGCGTTGGTGATCACGGTATCCATCACCAGCGGGTGGGTGCGGCAGCGCTGCGACTGGCCCATGCCGTCGCGGATCACCTTGCCGCCGCCAAATTTTACTTCTTCGCCGTAGATGGCGTAGTCTTTTTCGATTTCGATAAACAGTTCGGTGTCGGCCAAGCGGATGCGGTCACCAACGGTAGGACCGAACATCTCCGAATAAGCGCGGCGCGAGATTGTAGCCATGTCTGCCTTTTTTATTTTTGGGGTGGGTTGGGGTCCAGCTTGCCCATGACTTTGCCGCTGAAGCCATAGACTTCCATGTCGCCCGACAGCGTGACCAGTTCCACCGTGCGCTGCTGGCCCGGCTCGAACCGGACCGCAGTGCCGGCGGCGATGTTGAGGCGCTTGCCGTAAGCCTTCCAGCGCTCGAACTTGAGCTCCGTGTTTACTTCAAAAAAGTGGAAGTGCGAGCCGATCTGCACCGGGCGGTCGCCCTGGTTGGTCACCACCACCGTGACGGTCTCGCGGCCTTCGTTGAGACCGATCTCGCCTTCCTTGAGTCGATATTCACCGGGAATCATTGCGATCTCCTCGTTCAGGGTATGGGATTGTGGACGGTGACAAGCTTGCTGCCGTCGGGGAAAGTGGCTTCGACCTGGATGTCCGGGATCATCTCGGGGATGCCGTCCATGACATCGTTGCGCGACAGGATGGTCTGCCCATCGGACATCAGCTGCGCCACGGTTTTGCCGTCGCGCGCGCCTTCCATGATGGCGCAAGTGATCAGCGCCACCGCTTCCGGATAATTGAGCTTCAATCCGCGCGCCAGGCGCCGCTCGGCCACAATGCCGGCGGTGAAGATCAGCAGTTTGTCTTTTTCTCTCGGTGTCAGTTCCATGTGCTTCCAGTCATGTTCGTATTCTGTTCGTCGCGGGTTCAGGTTTGCCAGATGCGCGGCGTGACCGCTTCGCGCTCCAGCAATTGCGGGCGCACGCGGCGCCACACCGCCAGCATCAGCCGGCGCGCGGTCTCGCTGTCGTCGCCCAGGTGGCGAGCCACGAGCACGCCCCTGGTATGGGTAACGCCGAACACGTGCCCACCGTTGACCGCAGCGCCGGCCGAGCCGTGGGCCGCAGCGATTGCCGCACCGTTGGCTGCGCTAACGGCCGCACCGTCTGCAGCAACATCGGCGCGGATATCGGCCAGCAGCTGGTTCATCTGTGCTGCCGGCAGCGCCTTGCCCGCCGCGATCAGGGTGGCGCACACGGTGCGTCCGCCCAGCCCCAGCGGGCTGTCGAGCCGCCCGCCCAGCATCGCGCCCTGCTCCCACCACAGCAGCTTGCCCTCGCGCCGGATGGTGCTGCGCTGGGTGACGGTGCCGGTGTTGAATACCTCGCCCGAGCCGCGCCGGCCCATGCACAGGATCTCGCAGCCGATATAGGTGGCGCCAGGCGCCAGCTCCACGTGCTGGTCGAGGATGACGTCGGCCGTGTCGAAGAAAATCGTCTCCTGCGGCAGCCATTCCAGCGCGGCGTGCTGGTTCACATGCAGGTGCACGGTCTGGCGCGAGCGCTTGCCGTTGGCCTGGTACCACTTGGCCGCGCCGGGCGTGGTAATGCAGGCATGGGCGTGGTCGCCCACGCCGATGTCGATGGCCAGCTGGTCGCCGCCCACCACGCCGCCCGGCGGATGGACCACGATGGCGTGGCAGACTTTTTCGTCTTCCGGGTACAGCGCCTTTTGCACGCGTAGCGGGCCGTGGTGGCGGTTGTTGAACAGGCGCGTGGTGCCGCCGTCGTCCGCGAAACCGAGCGTGAGACCGGCCTGCCAGGCGGCGTCTTGGCGGGCAATATGGTCGCTCGGTGAGGTGCAATCTGGCATGGCGCGATGTTTGACAAATAATGTCGTGTCGTATGCAAGCCGCGTGCCAGCCTGCCAAGATTATTCGTAGCGGTTTTAGAAACCTCACGCACCATCACGGTGCATTTGCACCAATATAGCGCGACTCTCACGCCCGCAAATAAATGTTGACATCGAAATTGATTGCTATATCCTTACTAAATCGTTGCACTAAATCGATTTAGTAAGGCTTAGACCTGACAAACCGTTTGCTTGGTGTATCGATGCAGTAGAGGCTCATTATAAAAACCACAACGGAGACAACCGATGGTCACAACGCATTCCGGCAGCCAGCTGCCGCGCTATCCCAACATGAAGCCCATGGCTGCGGCCCTGGCAGTGCTGCAGATGTCGTCGATGGCCCAGGCCCAGGAGGCCGCCCAGACCGGCGCGCCGCAACTGGAACAGGTAATCGTCTCGGCCAACCGCCGCATCGAAAAGCTCGAAGACGTGCCGCAATCGATCTCGGTGCTGACCGGCGAAACGCTGGAGCGCAACAACGTGCGCGAGTTCGACGACATCGTCAACCTGTCCCCTGCCCTGACCATTTCCACCGGCACCCAGGTGGGCACCAACAGCATCAATATGCGCGGCATCGGCACCACGTCCAACAATATCGGCATCGAGGGCGACGTGGCCGTCATCGTTGATGACATGCCGTACGCCCAGGCGCAGCAGGCGTTCCGCGACCAGTCGGACGTCGCGCGGGTGGAAGTGCTCAAGGGTCCGCAAAGCACCATGTTCGGCAAGAGCGCGATTGCCGGCGCAGTGGTGATCACGACCAAGCCCATCGGCGCGGGGCCGATGAAGGGCAAGCTGTCGCTGTTTCGCAGCAGCGACGATGAGTACCGCGTGCAGACGTCCGTGAGCGGGCGCATGTCCGACACCGTCGGTGTGCGGGTATTCGCCAGCAAGACCAACTTCCCGGGCCTGCTCTACAACCTCACCACCGACAGCATGCAGAACGGCTCCGGCGGCAAGACCTTCTTCGCCAAGGTGCAGTGGCAAGTCACGCCGGACCTCGACGTGCAGCTCGCGCCGCGCTACGACCACGCGCTGCGCACCGGGAACACCGCTGCCATCAACTCGATCGGGCCGGGCGTGGGCTACCTGTACAACAAGAACTACAAGGCGCTGTCGAACACCGAGGTGCTGCGCGGGATTAACGTCTCGCAGTTCAACACCACCATCCGCAACGACTCGCCCACCGGGCTGGAAGCGACGGATCGCGGCATCGGCGTGCGCGTGAACTACCTGTTCCCCGACAGTTCGCCGATGGCCGGCCACGCGCTGACGTCGATCACGTCGGTGGACAACAACAAGTCCAACGACTTCCGCGACAACGACAATATCGACCTGGTGTCCACGTTCTACCAGCTCGACCACTTCGGCAAACCGTCGGGCATCAACGAGTCGCCCGAGATCAACGGCACCATGGACACCAAGATGACCAGCCAGGAGTTCCGCCTGACGTCGCCGGACAGCGGCAATTTCCGCTACCTGGCCGGCCTGTGGATCGCCCGCACCAGCATCGACCGCACCTACCGGCGCGGCAATCCGTTCGTCAAGGAGACCAGCTGGACCAATTACGAAACGTCGTCGTCGGTGCTCAACCGCGCGCTGTACTTCAACGGCAGCTGGGACTTCATCCCGAAACACACGCTCACCGGCGGCGTGCGGCTCACGCGCGAATCGAACGACTACATGTTCCACACCATCGACAGCCTGCTGTCGTCGGCGCCGAACAACGTGCACACGGGCGAGAACTACTACAACGCGCCCAAGCACCACGAGAACTACGTGACCGGCAAGCTCGGTTACGGCTACAAGCTCACGCCCAACACCATGGTGTACGGCACCGCTTCCACCGGCACCAAGGGCGTGGCATACGACATGACCAGCGGCGCCAACAACGTCAACGTGTTCAAGCGCCTGCCGCTGGCGCCCGAGGAAGCCACCAGCTACGAAGCCGGCTTCAAGGCCAACCTGTGGAACAACCGCGCCACGCTCAACCTGGCCGTGTTCAAGACCCGCTTCCGCGACTATCAAACGTCGGCCACCGAGCGCTTCTCGGACGGCAGCCAGGCCAGCGTGTTGTACAGCATTCCGAAGATCCAGACCCAGGGTTTCGAGGCCGACGCCACCGCGCTGATCACGCGCGAATTCCTGTTATCGGCCAACCTGGCCTTCACCCGCGCCACGGTGGTGAACTGGCGCCAGGGTCCGTGCTACAGCGGCGCCAAGGACTGCACCGTGCCGAACGAACTGGTGCCGGGCGCGTTCCTGCGCGACGCCAGCGGCGGCCTGATGCCCAACTCGCCCAAGTGGAAAACCAACGTGGGCGGCGAGTACACGCTGCCGATCAAAAGCTTCAAGACCGCGATCAACGCCAACGTGCGCGCGCAGTCCAAAGTGCAGGGCGCGATCAGCCAGGACCCGAGCCTGAAACGGCCGGGCCATGCTATCGTTGACCTGGGCGCCTCGATCGCCGGCCGCGGTGGAAAATACAAGCTGTCGGTCGGTGTAAAAAACCTGTTCGACCACCACTATTCGGTGGGCAACGGCGGCACCTTCCTGAACTTCAAGCAGACGTCGGGCCCCGACATTCGCTCGTATGGCTGGCAACCTGCGCGCGACGCATTCCGCTATTACACCGCCCGGCTCGACGTCAATTTCTGACCAGCCGCTTACCAGAATCAAGGACACCATGAGCGAACCTAAAATTCAGGATGTGGCACGCCTGGCGGGGGTTTCCCCGTCGAGCATCTCGAATTTCCTCAACAACCGCATGGGGCAAATGCGGCCGGATACGCAAGCGAAGATCCAGCAGGCCATCGAGCAGCTGGGCTACCGGCCCAACAACGCCGCCCGCCAGCTCAAAACCGGCGTGGCGTCGATGGTCGGCCTGCTGGTGCCGTCGCTGGCCAACCAGTTTTTCGGCGCGCTGGCCTGTGCGGTGGAGGCCGCGGCCGCCCGCCACCACTGCCACGTGATGACCTTCAGTACCTTCCGCGATCCCGAGCGCGAACGCGCCGTGATGGCCGACCTGCTGGCGTATGGCGTCAAGGGCATCATCACCGGCTCGGCCCTGAGCGACACCGAGCACCTGGAAGCGGTGACCTCGCGCTGCCCGGTAGTGGCGTTCGACATCAAGCGCGGCGACGAATCGCACCAGCGCATCGCCACCGTCTCGATGGACAACGCCGCCGCCACCACGCTGGCGGTCGAACACCTGGCCATGCTGGGCCACCGCGCCGTGGCGCTGGTCACGCCGCCGCCGTACACCCTGAATCGCCAGGAACGCATACGCGGCTTCCAGCAGGCCGCGGCCGCCGCCGGTGTCAAGGGAGAGCTGATCATCGCCGACGCCACCGACGGCCCCACCGACCTGCACGGCGACACCCGGCTGTTCGAACTCGGGCGCAGCGCAGCTTCTCGCATCGTGACGTCGTCGGCACGGCCGACGGCGGCCATAGCGATCAACGACATGATGGCCATCGGCGTGGGCGTGGGCCTGAAACAGCTGGGACGGCGCATCCCGGCCGACATTTCGCTGATCGGCATCGACGATATCTTCTTCTGCGCCGCGCACGACCCGCCACTGACCACGCTGCGCCAGCCGATCCAGGCGATGGCCGACGCCGCGCTGCAACGCATCCTGACGCCGGACGAACCGGCCGACGGCGCGCTGTTCGCGCCGGAGCTGATCGTCCGGTCATCCACCGCCACACCCCCGCAATCCTGAACCACCAACAAATACGGAGACAAGCATGGAAACCAAACAAAGCAATGAACTGCAAGGCAAAAAAGCCCTCGTCATGGGCGGCGCCTCGGGCATCGGCAAGGCCACGTCGCTGGCCCTGGCAGCGGCCGGCGCCGACGTGGTGCTCACCTACTGGAGCAGCGCCGAAGAAGCCGAACAGGTGGTCACGCAAATCCGCTCCCTGGGCCGCCAGGCCCACGCCATCCGCGCCGACGTTGCCGACGCCGACGTGGCCGAGCAGGTGTTTGCCCAGGCGGAAAGCGCGATCGGCGAGATCGACACCCTGTTTGCCAACATCGGCGGCCTGATCCAGCGCTGCCGCGTGGTGGACATGCCGCTGTCGCTGTGGAACGAGTCGATGAACCTCAACCTCACCAGCACCTTTCTGATCTGCCAGGCCGCGCTCAAGCGCATGGAGCCGCGCAAAGGCGGCACCATCGTCACCATGTCGTCGCTGGCCGCCTTCGACGGCGGCGGCCCCGGTTCGGCGCACTACGCGTCGTCCAAGGCTGCCGTGGCAACATTTACCCGCGCGCTGGCCAAGGAAGTCGGCCCGCTGGGCATCCGCGTCAACGGCGTGGCGCCGGGCCTGATCGCCACCCGCTTCCACGACACCTTCAACACGCCGGCCAACCGCGCGGCCATTGCCGACCGCACCCCGGCCAAGCGCGAAGGACAACCGGCCGACGTGGCCAACGTGGTGGTGTTCCTGGCGTCGGACCGCGCCGCCTTCCTGGCCGGTGAAATCATCCAGGTCAACGGCGGCCTCGCCCTCTATTAATCCAGGAATCCCCATGAATCCATCGATCACACGACGCCGTTTCCTGGGCGCCGCCGCCCTGGCTTTGCCGGTTTTTTCGTCAAGCAGCCTGCTGGCGCAGGACGCGCGCGAAGCGCTCGGCCCCAGGCAGGGCAAGGCCAAGGGCGGCCCGCACCCGCTGCAGGCACTGATGCAGTCCCACCCGGCGCCGCTGCGCGCCGAACTGCGCGGCGTGCATCCGCGCGTGTTCATCACCGGCGCCGGCCTGGCCGACCTCAAGCAACGGGCTACCACCACCCATAAAGCCGAGTGGCAACGGGCGCTGGCCGGCCTGGTGGCCATGAAGCAGGACCCGGCGCCCTCGCCCGCGCAAAAGCGCCGCGCCCAGAACACGGTGGCCATCGGCATCGCCGGCGCGGCCATGGCGTATCGCATCGAGGGCGATGAGCGTTACCTGGCCGCTGCCCGCAAGTACATGGAAGCAGCGGTCAGCTACCCGGTCTGGGGTTATACCTACAGCAAACCGAACGTGGACCTGGCCGCCGGCCACCTGCTCTACGGCCTGGGCATGGGCTACGACCTGCTGTTCGACGTGCTGACCGAAGACGAGCGCAAACGCTACCGTGACAAGCTGGCGCATCAGGCGCGCCTGCTGGCTGCGCACTTCGCGCCCAAGCCGGGCAAGACCTTTTCGTATAGCCAGAACCACTGCTTCATCCCGATTGCCGGCCTGGCCATCGCTGCGTACGCGATCTGGGACGAGGTGCCGGAAGCTGCCGCCTGGGCCGCACAGTCGCGGGCGATCTTCTCGCGCGTGCTGGACGTGGCCTCGCCCGACGGCTATTTTTACGAGGGCGTGGAATACTGGGTGTTCTCGATGCCGTGGATTATCCACGCGCTCGACGCCTTTGCCCACGCGGCCGGCGACGACCTGTACGACCACCCGGCGCTGCGCAAGGCCCACCTGTACATGGCCCATTCGCTCACGCCCAACGGACAGGACATCTTCGACTTCGGCGACGCCTTCGAGGGTCCGCTCACCCGCTCGCGCCACGGCGACGAGGCGGCGCGCACCCACCCGAACGGCAAGCTGCATTCGAACTACAACCTGATCTACCGCCTTGCCGCGCGTTTCAAGAGCGCCGAAGCGCAGGGCGTGGCAGACTGGATGAAGTCGCTCGGCCACGTGTGCGCGGAAGACTTCTGGACCCTGCAATGGCGCGACGCGACCATCAAGCCGGCGCCGATCACCGCGCTGGCGCCGTACCACCACTTCGACGACTTGGGCACCGTGTACTGGCGCAGCGACTGGACCGACCAGGCCACCGCGTTCGCCTTCCGCGCCGGCCCGCCCGAAGGCCACCACGCGGCCACGCTGTTCGACAAGCTGCCCGACTGGCACCTGTCGATGGGCCACTCGCACCCGGACGCGGGCAGTTTTATCCTGTACGCCAACGGCACGTATTTATCGGGGCCGATGGGCTACGCCGGCATCCCGCGCAGCAACCTCAGTAACACGGTGCTGATCGACGGCCAGGGCCAGGCCAACGAGGGCCACGGCCACGACGCCTTTGCCGACTACCCGTACGCGCGGCTCGACAGCATTCGCCTTACCACCGTCAACCTGGCCGCCGCCCGCGCCGAAATCGTGGCCGACCTCACCGGCGCGTTCCGGCAGGAGCTGGGCGTGGACAAGCTGGAGCGCCGTTTTACTTACGAAGGCGGCGCCTGGACCACGACCGACCGCCTGCGCGCAGCGCGCCCCGTCGTGCTGACGGCGCAGGTACACGGCGATACGACGATTGCCGCCGGCGGCCAGCAGCGCTACGTGGTGGCCGGCAAGCCGGCCGCGCTGCAAGTGGACATCAAGACCGCCGGCGCCAGGGCAGTGATCGAAAAAGGCGTGGTCACGGCGGCCGGCCCGCCGGGCAACGTGGACAAGGGCCCGCGCGAGGAGCGCGGCTCGGTGCTGCGCATCTCGATGCCTGCTGCGCGCGACACTTCAATCATCACCACCATGAGGCCTGTCAATGGATAAACGCACACCCGATGTTGTGACCGTGGGCGAAGCGATGGCGCTGTTCATCGCCCGCGAAGCAAAGCCGCTGGCAGAAGTGCGCGACTTCGAGCGCGCCACCGCCGGCGCCGAACTCAATGTATCGGTGGGGTTGTCGCGGCTCGGTTTCCGCGTGGACTACGTTTCCGCGCTGGGCGACGACAGCCTGGGCGCCAACCTGCTCGCCTTCATGGATGCCGAAGGCATCGACCGCAGCCACGTGCGCATCGATGCGGCGCACCCCACCGGCTTCATGCTCAAGGCAATGACCGATGATGGCAGCGACCCGCAGGTGGAATACTTCCGGCGCGGCTCGGCGGCCAGCCGGCTGTCGCCAGCCGACCTGCGCGAACCCGATCCGTGGCAGCAGGCGCGCCTGCTGCACCTGACCGGCATCTCGGCGGCGCTGTCGGACGGCTGCCGCGAACTGGTGTTCGCCATGGCGCGCCAGGCCCGCGCGGCCGGCCGGCTGGTGACGTTCGACCCCAACCTGCGGCCGCGCCTGTGGCCTTCCGAAGCCGCGATGATCGCCACCATCAACGATCTCGCCAGCCTGGCCGACGTGGTGATGCCGGGGCTGTCGGAGGGCCGCCTGCTGACGGGCCGCAAAGACGCTGCCGGCATCGCCGACTTTTACCTGGAGCGCGGCGCGCAACAGGTGGTGGTCAAGCTGGGACCGGACGGCGCGTACTACGCCGATGGCGGCAATCACGGCACGGTACCCGGCCAGCCGGTGGCCAAGGTGGTCGATACGGTGGGCGCCGGCGACGGCTTCGCGGTCGGGGTGCTGAGCGCCCTGCTCGACGGCTTGCCGCTGCCGCAAGCGGCCGCGCGCGGCAACGCCATCGGCGCGCGCCAGGTGCAGTTCCGCGGCGACTGCGACGGCCTGCCCACGCGCGAACAGCTGGCGGACGCCATGGCGCCGCCAATGCCGTAAGCCACCATCGCCCATAAATAAACCATAAGGAGACAAGGGCATGACAACCAAAAAAGGGCTGCGCTGGCTGGTGATCACACTGGTCGCCGCCGCCACCATCATCAATTACATCGACCGTTCGGCGCTGGCGGTCATGTGGCCGGGCATTGCCGCCGAACTGGGTCTGGACAAGCGCGACTACGCCAACATCATCACGGTGTTTTTGATCGGTTACGCGATCGGCCAGTCGCTGTTCGGTAAAATTTTCGACGCGCTCGGCACCCGCATCGGCTTCCTGCTGTCGATCGTGGTGTGGTCGGTGTCGATCGGCCTGCATTTCGTCGCGCGCAGCGCTTTGTCGTTCGCGCTGTTTCGCGCCCTGCTCGGCATCGGCGAGGCCGGCAACTGGCCCGGCGCCACCAAGGCCATCGCCGAATGGTTTCCGGTGCGCGAACGGGCGCTGGGCCAGGGCATTTTTGGCGCCGGCGCCTCGGTCGGTTCGATCATCGCGCCGCCGCTGGTCGCCTTCCTGTACGCGTACGTGGGCTGGAAAACCACGTTCATCCTGATCGGCGCACTCGGTTTCATCTGGATCGTGCCGTGGCTGATCGTGTATAAATCCCGCCCGGACTCGCACCCGTGGATCACCGCCGACGAGCGCGCGTACATTCTCGGCGGGCAAAAAGCCACGCAGACCGCCGCGGACGAATACGTGCCCACCATGGGCGAGCTGCTGCGCCACCGCCAGAGCTGGGGCGTGATTGCTGCGCGTTTCTTCATCGATCCCGTGTGGTGGCTGTTCGTGGGCTGGCTGCCGCTGTACCTGAACGAGAAATTCGGCTTCGACGTCAAGCAGATCGGCCTGTTCGGCTGGGTGCCGTACGTGGGCGCCGGCATCGGTGCGCTGGCCGGCGGCTGGTTCTGCGGTCGCCTGTTGCAGCGCGGCTGGCCGGTCAACCGGGCCCGCAAACTCGTCATCGCACTCGGCCTGATCGTGATGTTCCCTGCCCTGCTGCTCACCACCGTGGCTGCCACGCCGCTGGCCGCCGTGCTGTCGATTGCCGTGATCCTGTTCGGCTTCCAGGCGGCGATCACCAACATCCAGACCCTGCCCAGCGACTTCTTCTCCGGCCGCACCGTCGGCTCGCTGGCAGGCGTCAGTGGCACGGCCGCCGTGCTGGGGGTGATCGGCTGCATGCAGCTGGTGCCGGTGCTCACGGCCGGCGGCAACTATACGCTGTTCTTTGTCCTCGGCGCCGCGCTGGTTCCGCTGGTGTACCTGTCGATCTGGCTCGGCGGCGCCGTGGAGCCGGTGCGTCCCCATGCCGTTCAAGTAAAGGAAAAATCATGATGTCGTTGACTTCCCGCGCATTGCTGCTGTCGCTGGCATTGCTCACCACCCCCGCGCTGGCGCAAACCAATCCGCGTGAAAGCGCATCCATCGCCTCGCCCAAGCAGGACGATGGCAAGTTCCTCAAAAAGCACGAGATCAACCTGGCCCGTGCAAAGAGCGGCCCGGTGGGACTGCTGTTCCTAGGCGACTCGATCACCGACAACTGGCGCAAGGCGCCCGAGATCTGGGACAAGTACTACGGCAAGTACCAGCCGGCCAATTTCGGCATCGGCGGAGACCGCACCCAGCACGTGATCTGGCGCATCGAGCACGGTGAACTCGACGGCATTGCGCCCAAGGTCACGGTGCTCATGATCGGCACCAACAACAGTCTCGATTACAGCGCGGCCGATATCGCGGCGGCCAACCGCAAGATTGTCGATATGGTGCGCGCCAAACTGCCGGGCACCAAAGTGCTGCTGCTGGGCGTGTTCCCGCGCGGCCCGCGCGACCGCTTCGGCGGCCCGGTCACGCCAGCCTTTGTCGCGGAAGCGGCCAGGCGCATGGCGACCATCCGCGCCGTTAACCAGGAACTGGCGCGGATGGATGACGGCAAGACCGTGCGCTTCCTCGATATCACCGGCGTATTCCTGGACAAGGATGGCAAGATTCCGGATACCGTCATGCCCGACCAGCTGCATCCTAACGCTGCCGGCTACCAGTTGTGGGCCGATGCGATGGCGCCGCTGCTCGACGAGATGATGGCCACGCCGTAAGTCCATTGTTGCGCCGCAGTCAAAACAGCTTTGTTTGTGCGCACCTTGGTGCGCACGGCTACCGCTCCCATACTTGATCCTTCAATCAAACGGGAGCACGGCATGAAAGTATTCGTCACAGGCGCGGCAGGTTTTATCGGCGGTTCGATCGCAGCGGGGCTGATCAAGGCCGGCCACCAGGTGGTGGGCCTGGTGCGCAACCCGGACCAGGTGGCCGAAGTGGCAAAGATCGGCGTGACGGGCATCGTCGGCACGCTGGGCGACCACGACCTGCTGGTGGCGCAAGCCCGCGCGGCGGACGCCGTCATCAACGCCGCCAGCAGCGACAACCGCGCGGCGGTTGAAGCCATCATCGAAGGGCTGGCCGGCTCGGGCAAGCCGTTCCTGCACACCAGCGGTTCGAGCATCGTCGGCGACGCTTCCGGCGGCCTGGGTACCGACAAGATCTACTACGAAGACCGGCTGCCGGAACCCACGGCCGACAAGGCCGCGCGCGTGGCGATCGACAACCTGGTGCTGGCCGCTGCCGGCCAGGGCGTGCGTTCAGCCGTGCTGTGCAACACCCTGATCTACGGCCACGGCGCGCTGCCGCGCGACAGCGTGCAGCTGCCCCGCCTGCTCAAGCAGGCAAGAAAGAGCGGCATCGTGCGCCACGTCGGTGCGGGCCTGAACATCTGGTCCAACGTCCATATCGACGACGTGGTGGACCTGTACTTGCTGGCACTGGAAAAGAGCCCGGCAGGCGCATTCTATTTCGTGGAAAGCGGCGAGGCATCGTTCCGCGACATGAGCGCGGCGATTGCCAGGGCGCTGGGCATGGGTGCGCCGCAGGACTGGCCGCTCGACGAGGCAAAAGAGGAATGGGGCTACGAGATGGCGTCGTACGGTCTCGGTTCCAACAGCCGCGTGCGCGGTAAAAAGGCGCGCGAGCTGCTGGGATGGCAGCCGCACGGGCCGTCGGTGATGGACTGGATTGCGAACGATATGCTGCGCTAGGCGGTATCGCTCGGCATCAGCCGTTGAAGATGGCATTGAGCCTGGCGCACCAGCGCTGGGCGGCTGCTTCGCCCTGCATCGGGAACGTGAAGATCGGGTTCTTGACGTCGGCTGTCTCCAGCACCAGCTTGAAGTTCTTTTTATATTTGGAGTGGGACGTGCCGGCCTGCGGCATCGGCGTGCCCGGCACGTTCATGTAGGGTAAGCCGGTGTTGGTCACCGGCATGCCGGCTGCATTCACGTTGGGCATGATGTGCACGTCCATCCGGGTGCCGGTACCCCAGTCGTAATACCACCTCAGCACGTGGCTGAAATCGAGGATACGGTATTCGCCCGACACGCGGTCGCAGAACGCGAATTTGCGGTGGCTTTGATCGAAAGCCAGGAACGCCGGACTCGGTGCGCCAAGCATATTATCGGGGTCGAGCGCCAGCGATTCGGTGGCATTGACGTGCCGGACAAAGGCCGCGTTCTTGCCTGCAATGCCGACCAGGGTCTTGATGGCGAAGTAGCAGATGCCGGCGGCAATCGCAAACGTCACGAACACGCCGAAGGTCCGGTAGCCGTCCAGGAACAGGAAAATCAGCAGCATCATCAGCGCGAACAACGCGGAGAAGCCGGCGATAGGGATGGCAAATGCGCCCAGCAGGGCGATGCCGATTGTTTTCGAGAGATTGCGTGCAGTGGACATGGTGACCTGAACTCAAGTCTCGCACCAGGCAAACGTGTTTGCCTTATTCCGGCACCAGCGAAAACACGTGCGCATCCACCGCCCGGCCATCGATGCACAGGCGGTTGCGCGCCACCCGCTCGTCAAACGCACCGCATTTCGCCGCCACCGCCAGGCTGGCAGTATTGCCGACCGCGACCACGATCTCCACCCGGTGCAAGCCCAAGGCGCCAAACCCATGGGCGGCCAGCGCCTGCACGCTGCGCGTCGCCACGCCCTGCCCCTGGCGCGACTGCCGCACCCAGTAACCGAGGTTGCAAAACCGGTGCAGCGGCCGGATGTCGTTGAGACCCGCGCCGCCGAGAAAATCGCCCGTTTGTTCGCAAAAAATGCCGAACTCGAACGCGGTGCCCGCCGCCTCGCTGGCGCGGCACATGGCAAACCACTCCAGCGCATCGGCAGCGGTGTAGTCGCTGGCGCACCACGCCATCCACGGCGATACCGAAGGCACCGATTCCACCACGGCAGCAGCAAAGGCGGCAGCGTCGGTATCGGCGAACGGGCGCAGCACGAGGCCGGAGAAATGGATGTGAGAGTCTGTCATGGTGGGCCCGGATCGGTCGGTGTTACCTGGCCTGCATCGGCATCGGCGTCGGCGGCATCGGCAGCTTGCCGTTCTTCAGGCCGAACATCGACGAACCCTTGCCGTTCAGCGTGAGCACGCCGTTTTTCAGCTCGATCACCGTGCGCACCTCGTCCTTGTCCACGACCGCGAAGCCGGACTGGCGGATATCGGCCATCACCTTGTCGGCCATGTTCTGCTCCAAGGCAGCCATTTGCGCCGGGTTGGCGGCCTGCTCGGCGGGCGGCCGCGATTTGACTGCCTTGACGGCGCTGGCCCGTGAGAATTCTTCGATGATCACCACCGGCACCCGCACTTCCAGCCGCACCGCGAGCTTTTTCACGAGCGCCGGCAGCGAGTTCAATTCGGCGTCGGTGGCCTTGGCAAAATCGATGCGGCCCCTGATCGAGGCGACCTGGCCGCGCCAGGCGGCGCTGATGTCGTCGATGACCACGCTCACACCACCCTTGAGCAGCGCCACGCCCAGCTCCTTGAACTTGCGCAGCATTACCTGGGTTTGCGCCGCCGGGGCCAGTTGCTGCAACTGCGGCGAGCTGGCGAACCGGGTGAAATCGGCCATCACCTGGCCGTCCATGCCCAGCACCCGGGTGGCGACGTTGATACGTTCGACCCGGTGCCCGCCCGCGCCGGCCGAGCGTATCGACAAACCGTACGCCAGGTCCACGGTCTTGCCGCGTCGTTGCATGTCGGTCTTGAACCGCAAGTCCTCCATCAGCAGCTTGCCGGCGGTGCCGTCTTCGACAGCGATGCGGGCCACGCTCATGTTGACGTCGCCATACCACAGGCCATCGCTGGCACGCGCCTGACTGCCCGCCAGGCGCAGGGCGGACAGCTGCAGGCGGCTGGCGACGCCCACATTCAGCGACGCCATCTCGCCCGTGTAGTTGATCTGGTTGCCGGCCGCGCTGGTGTCGCCCTTGAGGAGGATATCGCTCCACGCGGCATGGCCTTGCTTGTCGGTATGGCTGCCGGCCTTGAGCATGCTCTGGTAATGCTGGCGCCCACGGCTGTCGGGCAGGCGCTGCGGTGCGAACGGTTTGTCGGTGCCGAAGATCGCTTGCAGGCGCGGCCGCAATTGAGGTGAAAACGAGAACTTGTCGTAAGCGGCGATGCGCTTGTTGATGTTTGGCTCCGTGGCGTCGAGCACGCTCACTTCCCTGGCTGCCTCGGTATAGACCTGGACGATCTCGGAAGGAGGTTCAGCCTTGTCCGGCTGCTGCGCGTGCGCGCCGAGACTGAAGAACAAGCTTGATACGGCGAGCGCAACGGATTTTTTGTACACGGGGATGCCTATGAAAACGGATAAAGTCGGATCATTCAAAAGAACAATATTACTTCATCCGCCGTGGTCAAAAATGCGCCAATTGTCACCGCTGGCGTTAATCCAGGCTCGGGTACGGGCTCTTGCCGCCTTCCTTGGTGAACAGGTCGATCCGCGCTTCCAGCACCGGCAGCGGCACCGACCCCAGTTGCAGCACGGTGTCGTGGAAATGGCGGATATCGAATTTTTCCCCCAGCGCGGCTTCCGCCTTGCGGCGGGCCTTGATGATGCTCATCTGGCCCAGGTAGTACGACAGCGCCTGCCCCGGCCACGAGATGTAGCGATCGACCTCGGTTTCGATCTCGTGGTCCGACAGCGCGGTATTGGCGCGCAGGTAGTCCTGCGCCTGCTTGCGGGTCCAGCCCTTGCTGTGGATGCCGGTATCGACCACCAGGCGCGAAGCGCGCCACGCCTGGTAACTGAGCATGCCGAAGGTTTCGTACGGGGTCTCATAAATGCCCATCTCGGCGCCGAGGCGTTCGGTGTACAGCGCCCAGCCCTCGCCATAGGCCGAGATGTACGCGTTGCGGAACGACGGCCGGCCTTTCTGTTCCATCGCGACCGGCATCTGGAACGCGTGGCCCGGCGCCGATTCATGCAGCGTCAACGCCGGCATGCTGTACAGCGCGCGCGATGGCAGGTTGTAGGTGTTGACCAAGTATACGCCCGGACCGCCGCGGCCCGACGTGTAGAACGGCGCCTGGTCGGGCGGCACCGGGATGATGGCGAAGCGGCGGCGCGGCAGGTAGCCGAAGTACTGGGCCACCTTGCCGTCGAATTTCTTGGCGACCCAGGCCGAGCGCATCAACAGCTCTTCCGGGGTCTTGGCGTAAAAGCGCGGATCGGTGCGCAGGAAGTGCAAAAAGGCCGGCAAATCTCCCTCGAAGCCGGTCTGCTTGATCACGTCCTGCATTTCGGCGCGGATCTTGGCCATTTCCGCCACGCCGATCTGGTGGATCTCGTCGGCGGTCAGATTGGTGGTGGTGAATTCGACGATCTTCGACTGGTAATACGCTTTGCCGTCGGGGAGGTTCTCGGCAGCCAGGTCTTCGCGCGCCTTGGGCACGTACTCGTCGCGCATGAAAGCGAGCAGCTTGACGAACGACGGCTGCACCGCTGTGGCGATGGCTTTCACGCCCTGCGCCCGCAATTCGTCCTGCAGGGCCGCCGGCATGGTGGCCGGCATGGCGTTGAACGGCTCGTAGTAGATGCTGTCCTGCGGCGTTTTCGCGTCGGCCACCGAGGAGATCGACGAATCGCGCCCCACCAGCGTCACCTTGGGCGGGGTGAAGCCACGCGCCAGCCCGGCGCGCATGTTGACGACTTCTTCGTCGAAGTAGCGCGGCACATCGTTCAACTGGCGGATGTAGGCGCGGTATTCCTTCTCGGTGGTCATCGGGCGGCGCGCGGAGTATGCCAGGTTGGACCAGAACGCGGTATCGGCGTTGAGCGGCTTTTCGTATTCGCGGAAGGCGATGTCCGCCACCAGCGCGGCAATCTGCGCCTTGTACACCTGGTAGTTGATATGCTCTTCACCGGACAGGCTGGCCGGGTTGATGCCGTCCAGCTTTTTCAGCACGCCCTGCCAGTACGCCAGCCGCGTGGCCTGGGTGGCGGCGTCGATGCGCGGCAGCGCGGCGGTTACCCCATTGTCGTCGTCCTCGTCGCTTTCCTGCTTTTGCGTCTGGCGCCACTTCAGTTCTTCGGTGTAGATGGCCTTGAAGCGGGCGTCGGCCGGTCCGGGCCTGGTGGCCGCCTGGGCGTTCATCGACAATACCAGGCAGGCGCCGGCAACCACGCCGGCAATGGTGCTGAACTCGATGGTGCTGAACTTCTTGTGCATAAGGCTCCTAGACGTCAAACAGATTGCGCCGCTCGCGCAGCAATTCGGTAAACTCGCCGGCGCTGACCGGCCGGCTGAAAAAGTATCCCTGCATTTCGTCGCATCCGCGCTCGGTCAGGAACTGCACCTGCTCGCGCGTTTCCACGCCCTCAGCGATCACCTGCATATTGAGGTTGTGCGCCAGCGAGATGACCGACAGCGCGATCGCCGCATCGTTGGCGCTGGTCGTGACGTCATCGACGAACGACTTGTCGATCTTGAGGGTGTCGATCGGGAAGCGCTTGAGGTAGCCCAGGCTCGAATAACCGGTGCCGAAGTCGTCGAGCGAGATCGACACGCCAATGTCCTTGAGCCGGTGCAGCGCGGCCACCGCCTTGTCCGGATCGCCCATCACGGTACCCTCGGTGATCTCCAGGCCCAGGCACGACGGCGCGATGCCGAAGTGGCGCAGCGTATTTTCCACGTACGGCACCGTGGCGTCGTTGGCGAACTGGCCGGCGGCCAGGTTGACCGACACCTTGACCTCGCCCAGCCCCTGGTCCTGCCACAGGCGGATTTGCGCGCACACGCTTTCCAGCACCCAGTCGCCGATCGAATTGACCAGGCCATATTCTTCGGCCAGGGGGATGAAACGGTTCGGCGGCACCCGGCCCAGCACCGCGTTATTCCAGCGCAGCAGCGCCTCGGCGCCGGCCAGCCGGCCGCTGCGCAGGCACATTTGCGGCTGGTAGTGGACTTCGAATTCGTCGCGGGCGATGGCGCCGCGCAGCTGGCTCTGGATCGCCAGCTTGTCGCGGATTTCGGCATCCATCCGCTCGGTGAAAAAGGCGTAGTTATCGCGGCCGGTTTCCTTGGCGCGGTACAGCGCGGTGTCGGCGCTGCGTATCAGTTCGTCGAAGCTGTCGCCATCGGTGAGGCTGACAGCGATGCCGATGCTGGCCGTGACCGTGATCTGCTGGCCGTCGATGACCAGCTCCTTGCGCAGGCCGGCCAGGATTTTCTGCGCCAGCGCCATGGTAGCGCCCAGCTGGCTGTCGTCCTGTACCACGATCTGGAATTCGTCGCCGCCCTGGCGGGTGACGATATCGCCCTCGCGCACGCTGTCGGTGAGGAAGTGCGACACCACCTGCAATGCCTTGTCCCCTACCTCGTGGCCGTACGAGTCGTTGATGCTGCGGAAGCGGTCGAGGTCGAGGCACATCACGGCGACGCAGCGGCCGTCGCGGCGGGCACCGGCCAGCGACTGCTCGAAGCGCTGGCGCGCCAGGAGGCGGTTGGGCAGCCCGGTCAGCGCATCGTGGTGGGACAGGAAGTCGATCAGGTGCTGCTCGGCCTTGCGCTCGGTGATATCGAGGAACAGCGCCACGTGGTTGGTGACCTCCCCCGCCGCATTGCGCAAGGTGGAAGCGCTGAGCAGGCCGGGATAGGTTTCACCGTTCTTGCGCCGCGCCAGCAGCTCGCCCGACCAGTGGCCGCTCTTGGCCATGGCCTGCACCACCACGCCCAGGTTGGCGGCATCCTGCTCACCGGCATGCAGCATGGTCACATTGCGGCCCAATACTTCTTCCTTCGTATAGCCGGAAATTTGCGTAAAGGCAGGATTGGTGGCGACGATGCGCGCCTCGGGATCGGTGACGACGATGGCGTCGCGGGTGGCCTCGAACACCTGGCTCGACAGGCGCATGAATTCCTCGTTGGCGCGGCGCTGTTCGACCTCGCGCGCCAGTTCGGCCGTGCGCTCGGCCACCCGCTGCTCGAGCGTGGCGCGCTCCTGCGCCAGCGCGTGCTGGGCGCGGCCCAGGCGCACGTGGGCGTCGGTGCGGGCCAGGATTTCCTCGGCCTGGAACGGCTTGGCGATGAAGTCCACCGCGCCCAGGGCGAAGCCGCGCACCTTGTCGTCGGTGTCATGCTGGGCCGAGAGGAAAATCACCGGCACCTGGCGCAGTTCCGGCGACGCCTTCAGGCGCCGGCACACTTCGAAGCCGTCGATGCCGGGCATTCGGATGTCGAGCAGGATCAGTTCCGGCGGACGCGATTGCGCGGTCCACAAGGCCAGTTCGCCATTGGGCGCCTGCCGCACGTAATAGCCGGCGTCGGTCAGCAGGTCGCTGAGGAGCTTGAGCGAGGCCGGCGTGTCTTCCACGATCAGCACTTCACCCTTGGTGTGTTGTTCCGATAAGTCCCGGTGCATGAATACTCTCTATCGCGCCAAATGCGTGTGATCCAAACGTCATCATATACCTCAACTGCCTTGTTCTCCAGCCTGGTCCAGCAGCGTGCACAGTTGCGGGTACCGGTGCAGCCGCACCATGTGCTCGATGCCATCGACCACGGCATGCAGTTCGGGAGGCAGCGGTTCCAGCAGCAGCGCCACGCGGGCCAGGTTCAGTTCCTGCAATGCCGCCTTGAGCTGGGCGCGCAGGTCCGGCGCCAGCTGCGCCAGGTCGGCGGCGGCCAGCGGCACGGCGGTGCGCAGACCGGCGCCCTCGGGCGGCGCGGTCAGCAAACGGCGCGCGCGGTGCATCTCCTGCGCGCTGATGCCTCCCGCCGCCGCCAGCTGCGCCGCGTCGGCCACCGGCGCGCAGATGGTGAACCGGAACGTGGCGCCGGCGCCGCGCACCGACTGCACCGACAGCACGCCGCCCATCAGTTGCACGAATTCGCGCGAAATGGTCAGGCCCAGGCCCGTGCCCTCCTTGGCCCCCGGACCTTCCGCCTGGATGAACGGCTCGAAAATGCGGGTCTGGTCGATGGGCGATATACCGGGGCCGTCGTCGATCACGGCAAACGCCAGTTCGCACTGGCCGCCGTCCACCGGCGTGCCGGCCACGCGCAGCGTGACATTGCCCTGGCCGGTGAATTTGACGGCATTCGACATCAGGTTGAGCAGCACTTGGCGCAACTTGGTGCCGTCCACCCGCGCGCCCGGCGGCAAACCGACGGCGTCCAGCGTCAATTGCACGCCGGTCTGGCCGGCGCGCATGCTCACCATGTCCATCACTTCCTGCAGCACGTCGTCGATGCGCACCGCCTCGGTTTGCAGCGTGGCGCGACCGGCCTCGATGCGCGAGAGTTCGAGGATGGCGTTGATCAGCGTAAGCAGGTGTTCGCCCGAGCGGTGGATAATGGCGAGATTGCGCTTCTCTTCGGGCAGCATGTGCTTGGAGTCCGCCATCAGGCGCGAGAAGCCGATCACGGAATTGAGGGGCGTGCGCAACTCGTGGCTCATATTGGCCAGGAAAATGCTCTTGGCCTGGTTGGCCGCCTGCGCCTGGCGCACTGCCACCGACAGCGCGTTGGTGCGTTCGGTCACCAGGTCTTCCAGGTGGATGCGGTGGCGGCGCAGCTCCTGCTCCGCGGTTTTCTGCTCGGTGACGTCGTAGCACACGCCCACCATGCGCGCAGGGCTGCCGTCCGGGTCGCGGAAGATCACCGCCTCGCCGTGCAGGTAATGGAGCGAGCCGTCCGGCCACCGCACGCGGTATTCGCTGTCGAAGTCGCCGGCGCCGGCCAGCGCGCGCGTGAGCAGTTCGTGCAGCGGCACGGCGTCATCGGGATGCACCATCAGCATCCAGTTTTCCACCGCCGACCCGTGCGGCCCGGTGTGGCCGTCTGCCACCCCGTACAGCCGGTGCATCTGGTCGTCCCACACCATGCGGTCGGTGTGGATATTCCAGTCCCAGATCCCGATCGAGGCCGCGCTGCTGGCGATCTGCAGCCGCTCCTCGCTGTCGTGCATGGCTTTGTAGCGGCTGTCCATCAGCTGCACCATCTCGCGCATCGAGGCGTTGAGGGTGCGCAGTTCGCCAAAAAACCAGTCGCGCGGCGGCAAGGCGCCCGGGTTCTGGCCGGCCTTGACGTTGGCGGCATAGCGTTCGATGGTGGTGATCGGCTTGAAGATCATCTGCGACAGCAGCAGGTACAGGCAGAACACCAGCGTCACGTCGAGCACGAAGATCATGCCGACAATCGTATAGAGGCGCTGGCGCAGCTGTTCGATCATCGCCTCCGGCGACGCGTACACGGTAATGGCGCCGATCAGCTGCCCGGCGGCGACGATGTCGCGCCGTTCCGACAGCAGGTCGGGGCTGTCGGGCAGGCGCGTGGTTTCGCGCAGCTGCCCCTGCTCGTTGCGGGCAAGGATGAAGGCCTTGCCGCCGGTGGCCGGCGTGACCGCGCCGGCATACAGGTCGCGGTTGCTCAGGCCACTCTTGATGATGGTGGTGATCTGGTTGTCGTCGAAGTTCCAGGCCGGCAGGGCCACGGCAGCCGCCAGTTCGTCGGCGCTGTTGGCCAGGGTTTTGTGCAACTGCTCCCAGCGCTGCGCGCGTTCGAGCGAGTAAAAATACAACGCGAAGGTGGCCAGCACCACGGTGACGACGGCGGTCAGCGTGACGCTGACGAAGGTGGCGATCGAAATTCGTCCCGCACGGCGGGCAAGTCGGTGCAGCATCGGTAGATTTTCAGCGGACCAGCGGTGGGTGGATGTGAAACATTGCCCTTGATCATATTGTCAATCGGCCCGGAAGTCCATGCGTATTATCGCTGGCCGGCCTGGATATCGTCGCAGGCCATCGCCGTACTGAGGAACAGTTTGCCGTTCAGGTCGCGCAGCAGGTCGCTGTGACGCAGACGATCCATTACCGGTCCCTTCACCTCGGCCAGGTGGAGGCCGATGCTGCGCCGCTTGAGGCTCTGGTTCAGTTCCGCCAGCGCATACAGGGCGGTGGTGTCGATCGAGCTGACCGCCGTCATCACCAGCAGCAGGTCGCGCGCGCTCTGGTGGGTGCGCAGTTCGCACTCGATCCGTTCGCTCACCGATTCCACGTTGCCGAAGAACAGATTGGCGTCGATGCGCAGGATCAGCAGTTCCGGCTGGGTGGCGGCCGGGTACCGCTCGATGTTGCGAAAATGCTCGCTGCCCGCGATGCGGCCCAGCACCGCGATATGCGGTCGGCTGGCGCGCCAGATCAGGGTGCCCATCGACAGCGCCACGCCCACGATCACGCCCGCCTCCACGCCCAGCACCAGCACGCCCAGGCAAGTGGCGGCCCACGCCAGCACGTCGCTGCGGTCGTACGACCAGGCGGTGCGCACGATGCCCAGTTCCAGCATGCCCAATACGGCAACGATGATGGTGGCGGCCAGCACCGGGAGCGGCAGCAATGCCAGCCAGCCGGTGGGCGCCAGCAGCGCGCAGGCCAGCAAGGCCGCCGTGATCAGGCTCGCCAGCGGGGTGTTGGCGCCGGCCGCGAAATTGACGGCGGAGCGCGACAGGCTGCCGGTGACGGGAAAACCGCCGGACAGCGCGCTGGCCACGTTGGCCGCACCAAGACCGATCAGTTCATGGTTGCTGACCAGCTTTTCGTTGCGTTTCTGTGCCAGCGACTGCGCCGCCGACATCGACATCAGGAACACCATGAAGCCGATCAGCAGGCCCGGTTGCAGCAGCGCCGGCCAGTGCGCGCTGGACGTGGCGAGATTCAACCCCGGCAGCCCGGCCGGCACCGTGCCCGTCGTGTGCACGCCCAGGTCGTGCAGGCCGGTCGTGGCCATCAGGGCGATCCCGCCCAGCACCACCAGCATCGGCGCGAGCTTGGCGCCGATGTCGGCCGCCAGCGGCGGCAGGCCGCAGGCGCGCAGTACACCGGCCAGGTACCGGCGCGCCAGCAGCAGCAGCGCCAGCGACCCCACGCCCAGCAGCGCGCTGGGCAGATGCACGTGCAGCTTCAATACGTCGGCGCTCGGTACGCCCAGCAGCGTATGTACCTGGTCGAACGCGATCACGATGGCCGAGCCGACGGTAAAGCCGCTCATCACGGGACGCGAGAAGAAATTGGCGAGAAAACCCATGCGCAGCAGGCCGCACAGCAGCAGAGTGGCGCCGGCCACCAGCGCCAGCTGGGCGGCCAGCACGGCAGCCAGGGTGGAACCGGGTGCGGCCAGCGGGCCGATGGCGGCGGCCGTCATCAGCGAGATGATCGCCATGGGGCCGACCGATTGCGTCATGCTGCTGCCGAACAGCGCATACACCACGGGCGGCATGATGCTGGCGTAAAGGCCGACCACCGGGGGCAGGCCGGCCACCATGGCGTAGGCCATGCCTTGCGGGATCATCATCATGGCCACGACCAAGCCGGCGCTGATATCGCCGGGCAGGAGCGCGCGCCGGTAGTGCTTCAACCAATGCAGCATGCTGGAGTTCGAAAAACGGGGAAAGCGACAGGGTACGCGATAGACCGGGGGCGGTCCAGCGTCAAATGCGTTTTCTGCATTTGTTAATGCAGAAAACGCATAAGCAGAATCAGCTCGGGGCGCTTGCCGGTATTTGCGCGCGCACCGCCGCCAGGATTTCCTGCGACAGCGCCTCGTCATCGACCGCGCGGGCCAGTACCATCGCGCCCACCATGGCGGCGTAACTGGCCAGTGCTTGCTGGCGAATGGCGGCCACATCGGCACCTTCCCCTGCCAGGCATTTTTCCACCACCGCGACCTGCCCCGCCACCCCGGCCGTCATCGCGCTGCGCACGGCCGGCCCCAGCCGAGCCACGTCCGGCCCCAACGCGGCAATGGCGCAGCCGTTCTCGGGGTGGTCGCGGTGGCGCGTGGAGAGATACTGGGTGGCGAGTTCGGACAGGCCTCCGGCCGGATCACTGGCCGTCTTTTCCTGCCAGCGCTGCACCGACCGCTGCAAGGCATGCGCCGTGGCCTCGGCCAGCAAGTCCTCTTTCGAGGCGAAGTGGCCATAAAAGCCGCCGTGCGTGAGGCCTGCGCCTTTCATCAGGTCGGCCACGCCGATGCCGTCGTAGCCTCTCTGGCGAAACAACCTGGCGGCCGTTTCCACGATGCGCTCGCGGTTGAGCGCCACTTGTTCCCTGCTGACTTTCATGCGCGGCCTCCCGTTCAAGATGCTTCGATTATACATGACGAGAATAATCTATAGGCCGTTATGACCAGCGACACCTCGCAAATCCGGGCTTATGTGGCGAAACGCACCGTCAGCGTAAGGGACGGCGCCAATACTGGCAGTTCATTGCAATCGGAGGCAGCATGGACAACCAGCATAATCGAGGTAACCGCAGCGGTGACAGCACCGGCACCGCCAGCCAGCAGCGCGAAATCCAGCAGCGCCAGGACCAGGCCGACCAGCAGAAAAAACAACGCTCGGGCGACAGCCAGCCCGGTGAGCGCCAGGGACCGGTGCAAACCACCGACCACGACTACCCTGGCACGCCCCTGCCCGCGCAGCACCTGGCCAAGCCTGGGCTCGAAGCCCAGATGGCACTGCAACCTGAATTCATGGCGCCCGACTACCAGGGCAGCGGCAAGCTCGAAGGCATGGCCGCCATCATCACCGGCGGCGATTCGGGCATCGGCCGCGCCGTGGCGGTGCTGTATGCGCGCGAAGGCGCCGATGTCGCCATCGTCTATCTCGAGGAAGACCAGGACGCGATCGACACCAAGCGTTACGTGGAAGCGGAAGGCCGCAGCTGCCTGCTCATGCGCGGTGACGTGCGCGAGGCGCAATTCTGCCGCGAGGTGGCCGAGCAGGTGCACAAGCGCTTCGGCCGCCTCGACATCCTGGTCAACAACGCCGCTTTCCAGGAGCATGCCGAGAAAATCACCGACCTCACCGAGGAACGGTTCGACATGACCATGAAGACCAATGTGTATGGCTACTTCCACATGGCCAAGGCGGTGGTGCCCTTCCTGAAAAAAGGCGGATCGATCATCAATACCGGTTCGGTTGTGGGCCTCAAGGGCTCCGCTCACCTGATCGACTATTCCACCACCAAGGGCGCGATCCACGCCTTTACCATGTCGCTGGCGTCGAACCTGCTGGAACTGGGCATCCGCGTCAATGCCGTGGCGCCCGGCCCGGTATGGACGCCGCTCAATCCGGCCGACCAGTCGCCCGACAAGATCACCGAATTCGGTGCGCAGGCCGACATGCGCCGTCCGGCCCAGCCGCAGGAGCTCTCGCCCGCTTACGTGTTCCTGGCCGCGCCTTCATGCGCGAGCTACATCACCGGCATCGTGCTGCCGGTGACCGGCTCGGTGGGGAGCTGACCGTGGCCGCCCGCGCGTTGTGGAAAGGCGCCATCAGCTTCGGCCTGGTGCACATCCCGGTGGACCTGTACACGGCCGTGCAGGAGCACGACCTCGACCTGTCGATGCTGGACCGGCGCGATTTTTCCCCCGTGGGCTACAAGCGCTATAACAAGAAGAACGGCAAGGACGTCGATTGGGACGACATCGTCAAGGGCTACGAGTACGAGGACGGCGAATACGTGGTGCTCTCCGACGAGGACCTCAAGCGCGCCAACGTGGAAGCCACGGGGACCATCGACATCCAGGCCTTTGTCGATGCGGCCGACGTGCCGCTCACCTATTACGAGCACCCCTATTATCTGGCGCCTTCGAAGGGCGGCGCCAAGGTGTATGCGCTGCTGCGTGAAACACTGCGCAAGGCTGGCAAGATCGGCATCGCCACGGTGGTGATCCGCACCAAGCAGCACCTGTGCGCGCTGGTGTGCATGGACGACAAGATCGTGCTCAACACGCTGCGCTTCGAGACCGAGATCCGCGACAGCGAAGACCTCAAGCTGCCACCCGCCACGCTCAAGGGCGCCGGCATCAGCGACAAGGAACTGAAAATGGCGCTGTCGCTGGTCGAGGGCATGACCGAGGAATGGAACCCGGCGCAGTACCACGACACGTACAAGGAAGACGTGATGGCACTGGTCAAGAAGAAGATCAAGGCCGGCCAGACCAAGACCCTCACCGCACCGGAACCGGAGCGCAAGGCGCCCAAGTCGTCGAACGTGGTGGACCTGGTGGCGTTGTTGCAGGACAGCCTGGGCAAGCGGCCGGGCAAAGCGTCTGCCAAGGCCAGGCCGCCTGCTGCGGACGAAGATGAGGCGGAAGAAAAGGCGCCGGCGCCGCGCAAGCGGGCAGCGACCACCAAGTCGGCCCCTGCCAAAGCCAAGGCGGCGTCCCCGCGCAAGCCTGCGGCCAAGTCATCGACTGCGCGCAAGGCGGCTTGATTCGATGGCTGGACGAGAGCAGTGCTCCCGTCCGCCTCCAACCTCACTGCTCCGGTTTAAAGTCGAGCATCTTCATCGCCGGGGCCAGTCCCTTGGCCGCCTTGGCATAGCCGTCCCACGGCGCATTGCCCACGTCCAGCCGCGTGTGCACGGTGGCCACCGTCCAGTGGTCGCCGCCGCGCAGCTCGCCCAGTTCCTCCCAGCTCACCGGCACCGAGATTCCCAGTCCTGGCCGCGCCCGCGCCGACCAGGCGCACGCAGTGGTGGAGCCGCGACCATTGCGCAGGTAATCGATAAAGATCTTCCCAACCCGATTGCTCGGTCCGCTTTTGAGCACGAAGCGCTCCGGAATATTCTGCGCCATGTGCGCGACGATCGCCTGCGAGAATGCTTTCACGTCATCCCAGCCGTAACCGGGCTTGATTGGGACCACCACGTGCAGCCCTTTGCCGCCGCTGGTTTTTAAGAATGCCGGCAAGCCCAGGTGATCGAGGAAGGCCTTCATCAAGGAAGCTGCTTCCTGCACCTGCTTCCAGTCCACGCCCTTGCCCGGGTCGAGGTCGAACACCATGCGATTGGGCTTGTCGTACGACGCCGCACTGGCATTCTGCGTGTGCAGCTCCACCACGTTCCACTGCGCTGCCGACAGCAGACCCTTTTGCGTCGCAACTTCCAGCATCGGCGCGTGCCCGGGATCGAGCGACTGCTTGAGGTTCTTGACGCCGTCCATCTTGTCGGTATCGGCGTGCTTCTGGAAAAACAGTTCCCCACCGACGCCGGCCGGTGCGCGCACCAGCGAGACGGGACGGCCTTTCAGGTGCGGCAGCATCAGCGCGCCAACCAGCGCGTAATAGCGCACCAGGTCGATCTTGGTGGCGCCGCTTTGCTTGTCGATCACGCGGTCCGGGTTGGTGACCTTGAGAGATGCGGGCAGCTTGCCCGCCACCATCGATTCGGTATCGGTATCCGTCACAGCAGGTTCCTCCTTCAAGTGCGCAGGCAACTCACGCACGATGGCCGTGGCCTTCTTGTCCTTGCGCAGCCCCTTGAACACTGCGTGCCGGATCGAGCCGGCGCTGGTCCATTCGCCGAACGCCACCTCCGCCACCAGCGTGGGCTTGAGCCAGTGCGCCTTGCGGTCGATCTCGCGGCTCGGTGCGAACGGGCTGTTATCCGCCGCCAGCTTGTCCATTTTCGCCTTCAGGTCGCGCAAGGCATCGCCATCGAAACCGCTGCCCACGTTGCCGGCGTAGCGCAATGCACCATCGGCGTCGTAGGTACCGAGCAGCAGCGAGCCGAAGCCGCTGCGCGCACCCTGCGGGTCGGTGTAGCCGCCGATGACGAACTCCTGGCGCTGGCCGCATTTGAGCTTGATCCAGCTGCCGCTGCGCCGTGCGGTGTAAGACGCATCGCGCCGCTTGCCGATGATGCCTTCGAGGCCCATGCTGCACGCGGCGGCGATCATGTCCTCCGGTGCGGCGGCCAGTGCGGCGCTGTAGCGCACCGTGTCGTTGGGGCGTTGATCGAGCACCGCTTGCAGCTGCGCGCGGCGTTGTTCGAGCGGCGTGTCGCGCAGGTCGCGGCCATCGAGGTATGGCGCGTCGAACAGGAAGTAGACGACGTCGCCCGGGGCGTTGACGTCAAAGGCATTTTGCAGCAGACCGAAGTCTGGCCGGCCTGCGTCGTTGTGCACGACGATTTCGCCGTCGTACCAGCCGGGCGGCAGCTTCATGCTGGCCAGCGCCTTTTGTAACGGCTGCAGCTTGTGGGTCCAGTCGTTGCCATTGCGGGTAATCAGCCGGATATCCTTGCCATCGACGCGCGCCAGGATGCGGTAGCCGTCGAACTTGATCTCGAATAGCCAGTCCTCAGGGTTCGACGGCGGGCCGTCCACCAGCGTGGCCAGTTGGGGCGACAGTTTTTCGGGCAGCGCGACCTTGGGTGGTGCCTTGGCTTTTGCAGGCTGGGCTGGCGTTGCGGCGCTGCTGCCGCGGACAGCTTGAGCAGCGCCGGTGACGCCGTTGGTCTTGGCGGCCTTGGCGGGACCGTCGGCCCTGGTCGCTTTTGCGACGCTTTTGGATCTGGCGGTTCTGGTGGTTTCAGTGCCGGGCGTGGTATCGGATGCCTTCGCAGCCGCCGGCGTCAGCTTGCCCGCTCCCTCCGGCATCGGCAGCGCCTTCACGCTGTCGGGCATTTCATCGATCACGGAAAATTCGGTGGCCGGCCGCGCGTAGTCGTCCTTCTCCTTGATCAGCAGCCACGGCTCCTGTTTTTCGCCCTTGCCGCGCATGCGCACCAGTACCCAGCGGCCGCGCAGCTTGTGGCCGTGCAGGGTGAACTTGAGGTTGCCGGCGGCGAGGCCCTTGCGCGGGTCATCGTGCGGCTGCCAGCTGCCCTTGTCCCAGATGATCACCTTCCCTGCCCCATACTGCTTGGCCGGGATTGTGCCTTCGAAGTCGTTGTACGAAATCGGGTGGTCTTCCACGTGCACGGCCATGCGCTTGTCGTGGGTGTCGTAGCTGGGGCCCTTGGGCACGGCCCAGCTCATCATCACGCCGTCGAGCTCCAGCCGGAAGTCGTAATGGAGCCGGCTGGCCCAGTGTTTCTGGATCACGAACGCCAGGTGCTCACCGCCCTCGGCGCCGCCTTCGGCCGGTTCCGGGGTGATGGTGAAGTCGCGCTTGGACTTGTAGGTTTTGAGGGAGGCTGTCATGGCTCCAGCGTAGGCCCGGCGCTGCTTGAACTCTGTGCGTTGGCGAACATGTAAGCGATTGTAAAGGCCGTCAACGACAACTTTGCGGGCCGCGTTTTACGCTCAGAGACACGGGAATAGTCCCGGGCCCTATCAACCGAAACGAGGAACTTCATCATGAAAAAACTTATCGCTACCGTGATCGCCGGCCTGTTCGCTACCGCAGCTTTCGCTCAAACGCCTGCTACTACCCCGGCTGCACCAGCTGCCGCCAAGGCCGAAGCGAAAGAAGCCAAGGCTGATGCCAAAGCCACCGCCAAGGAAACCAAGGCCCACATCAAGGCCGACGCCAAAGCCGCCAAGGCAGAAGCCGAAGCCAACAAGGACGTCGCCGTAGCGCAGGCCGATGCCAAAGCCGACAAGGCCGACGCCCACGCCAAGGCCCACAAGACCAAGGCCAAAGCCCACGAAAAAGCAGTGAAAGCCGATGCAGCGGTCACCCCTGCCCCGGTCACCCCAGCCAAGTAATTCATCTCCATTCAGCCCCGGACCGGGGTTGCAGCGTGAAGTAAAAACGGACCCTTGCGGGTCCGTTGTACGTTTACGGCTCGGACCCTCTCGGGTCCTGACTTCTTCGTTACTGCTGCGCCACCGTCTGCGCGGTCGGGCTGTCCCAGCCGCCGCCCAGCGCCCGGATCAGCGCCACCGTGGTTACTGCGCGGTTGCCGCGCAGTTGCACCGCCGAACGCTCCACCGCTGCCAGGTTGCGCTGTGCGTCAAGCAGGTCGATGTAGCTCGACCGGCCTGCCGCGTACAGTTTTTGCGCGAGGTCGGCCGAACGGCGCGCCGACACCAGCGCCGCTTCCATCTGCGCGGTTTGTCCCGCCAGGATGCGCAGGCCGGCCAGGTTGTCTTCCACCTCGGCGAAAGCGACGAGCACGCTCTGGCGATACGTGCCGACCGATTCTTCCAGCGCGCCTTCGCTGCGGGTGATATTGGCCTTGTTGCGGCCACCGTCGATGATCGGCATCGACATCAGCGCACCCAGCACCCACGAACGGCTGCTCCACTCGAACACATTCGAGAACGACTGCGCCGCCGCGCCGCCGCCGGTGGCGCTCAGGTTCAGCGCCGGGAACATGGCCGCACGGGCCACGCCGATGCGGGCGTTGGCCGCTTCCATGGTGCGCTGCGCGGCAGCGATGTCGGGACGGCGTTCGAGCAGCGACGAAGGCAGGCCCGCAGGAATCACCGGCAGCAGCGCGGTGTCGAGCAGCGGGCTGGCGCCGGCCGTGTAGCTGGCCGCCGGTTTGCCCAGCAGGACAGCCAGCGCATGCTCGGCCGTCACGCGCTGGCGCTGCAGCCCGATCGCTTCGGACCGCACTGTCGCCAGTTCGGTCCTGGCGCGCGACAGGTCAAATTCACCGATGTCGCCCAGGTCGAAGCGGCGCTGGTTGACCTTGACGTCTTCTTCCCGGGTTTGCACGGTGCGCGCCAGGGTTTCCAGTTCGGCGTCGGTGGCGCGCAGGCGGAAATACGTCTGCGCCACGTCGGCTTGCACTGACAGCAGCACCGAGCGGTAGGTCGCCTCGACCGAGGCGGCATCGTTGCGGGCCGCCGCCACGTTGGACGACACGCGGCCGAACAGGTCGATCTCGTAGCTGGCCGACAGGTTGGCGCTGTACGCATTCCCCGGACGGACCGGTGTGGCGTCCGGCAGGCCGAGCGACGGCGCCGAAGCGCGCTGGCGCTGGGCGCCGAGGTTGGCGCCCACTTGCGGAATGCGGTCCGCTTCGGCCACGCCGGCAATCGCGCGGGCCTGCTTGACGCGGGCGGCCGCCACGGCCAGGTTGGCGTTGGCGCGGGTGGCTTCGGCGATCAGCTCATTCAAAGCGGTATCGTTGAAGGCCAGCCACCATTCGCCGCGCGGCTGCGCTTCGGCGGCTTGCGCCTGTTTCCAGGTGCTGCCGTCGGCAGCGGTCTGGATGTGGGTGGCCACTTCCGACGGCACCGGCGCTTGCGATTCCTTGAAGGCGGTTGGCACGTCGATGGCCGGTTGTTTGAACTCCGGTGCGGCGCATGCGGTCATCAGCAATGCGGCCAGCACGGGAGCCACGCCTTTGGCGATCATCTGCAGCTTGTTCATATTAATGGGTCCCTTCCAGTTTTGGTGCGGTAACGACGGTCTCGCCGGTCACCACGGTTTTCTTGCGTTCCAGCCTGACCGACAGTTTGCGCAGCAGGACGTAGAACACGGGCGTCAGGAACAGGCCGAAGAAGGTCACGCCCAGCATGCCGGCAAACACCGCCACACCCATCGCATGGCGCATTTCCGAACCGGCGCCGCTCGAGAACACCAGGGGCAGCACGCCCATGATGAAGGCGATCGACGTCATCAGGATCGGACGCAGGCGCAGGCGGCACGATTCCAGCGCCGCTTCGACGATGGTGCGGCCATGCAGTTCCAGTTCGCGGGCGAATTCCACGATCAGGATCGCGTTCTTCGACGCCAGTCCCACCAGCACGAACAGCGCGATCTGGGTAAACACGTTGTTGTCGCCGGCGGTCAGTTTCACGCCGATCAGGGCGCACAGGATCGACATCGGTACGATCAGGATCACGGCCAGCGGCAGGGTCCAGCTTTCGTATTGGGCAGCCAGTACCAGGAATACCAGCAGCACGCACAGCGGGAACACGTACATCATGGTGTTACCGGACAGGATGTCCTGGTAGACCAGTTCCGTCCATTCATACGAGATCCCCTTCGGCAGCACTTCCTCGACGATTTTGGTCATCTCGGCCTGCGCTTCGCCCGACGATACGCCAGGGGCCGGTGCACCGTTGATCTCGGCGGCGACAAAGGCGTTGTAGCGCTGCACGCGGTCCGGGCCATAGCTGTCTTTCACGCGCATCAGCGACGACAGCGGGATCATTTCGCCACGGTCGTTGCGCACCTTCAGTTGACCCATGTCTTCGGCGTGCGAACGGAACTGCTGGTCGGCCTGCACGCGCACCTGGTAGGTACGGCCAAACTGGTTGAAGTCGTTCACGTACAGCGAACCGAGGTTGATCTGCAAGGTCTGGTAAATCGTGTTGAGCGGCACACCGAGCTGCTTGGCTTTCACGCGGTCGACGTCGGCGAACAATTGCGGCACGTTGATCTGGTAGCTCGAGAACACGCCAGCGAGTTTCGGGTTGGTCGCAGCCTTGGCCTGCACCGCCTGCACCGCCTTATACAGCGCGTCGTAACCGAGGTTGTCGCGGTCTTCCAGCATCAGCTTGAAGCCGCCGGTGGTGCCGAGGCCGTTGACCGGCGGCGGCGGCAGCACCATCACGAACGCACCTTCGATGGCGCCCATGCGCTTGTTGATCTCGCCGGCGATCGCCTCGGCCGACTGCTCCTTGCCGGTGCGCTCATGGAAGTCGCTCAAGCCCACGAACACGATACCGGCGTTCGGCGCATTGGTGAAACCGTTGATCGACAGGCCGGGGAACGCGATCGAGTTGGCCACGCCAGGGATGTCCTTGGCGATGTCCGACATCTTGCGGATCACGGCGTCGGTACGGTCGAGCGAGGCAGCGTCGGGCAGCTGGGCAAAGCCGATCAGGTACTGCTTGTCCTGCGCCGGCACGAAGCCCGGCGGCACCACCTTGAACATGAAGCCGGCAGCGACGGCCAGCACGGCATACACCACCAGCGAACCACCCTTGCGTTTCAGGACGCCGGTCACGCCCTTTTCATAGTTGTTCGAGGCGCGGTTGAAGAAGCGGTTGAACCAGCCGAAGAAGCCGCCGAATACCTTGTCCATGCCACGGGTGACGATGTCTTTCGGGGCATCGTGCGGTTTCAGCAGGGCTGCAGCCAGGGCCGGGGCCAGGGTCAGCGAGCTGAATGCCGAAATCACGGTGGAAATGGCGATGGTCAGCGCGAACTGCTTGTAGAACTGGCCGGACAGACCGGAAACGAAAGCGATCGGCACGAACACGGCGCACAGCACCAGGGCGATCGCAATGATCGGACCACTGACTTCTTTCATCGCCTGGATCGTCGCGTCATGCGGCGACAGGCCGTCGTGGATGTTACGTTCGACGTTTTCCACTACCACGATCGCATCATCGACGACGATACCGATGGCCAGCACCAGGCCGAATAGCGACAGCGTATTGATCGAGAAGCCAAAGGCCAGCATCACGGCAAAGGTACCCACCACCGATACCGGCACGGCCAGCAGCGGAATGATCGAGGCGCGCCAGGTTTGCAGGAAGATGATCACCACCAGGGCCACCAGCACGATCGCTTCGATCAGCGTGTGGATCACCGACTTGATCGATTCGCGCACGAACTGGGTCGGGTCATAGACGATGTCGTAGGCGACGCCTTCCGGGAAGTCTTTCGACAGGCGTTCCATCGTGGACCGCACGTCGGCCGACAACTGCAGCGCGTTGGCGTTCGGCGCTTCGAAAATTGGAATCGCGGCAGCCGACTTGTTGTTCAGCAGCGAGCGCAGTGCGTACGAGTTCGAGCCCATCTCCAGGCGCGCCACGTCTTTGAGCAGCGTGACGGCGCCGTCGGCACTGGCCTTGACGATGATGTTGCCGAATTCCTCTTCGCTTTGCAGGCGGCCGTGGGTGTTGACGGTGAGCTGGAAGTCCGCGCCCTTGCTCGGGCCCTGGCCGATCACACCGGCGGCGACCTGCACGTTCTGCTCGCGGATCGCATCGACGATGTCGCCGGCGGTCATGCCGCGCGCAGCGACTTTTTGCGGGTCGAGCCATACACGCATGGCGTAGTCGCCGGAACCGAACAGCTGCACCTCGCCCATGCCGGGCAGGCGCGCCAGCTGGTCCTTGACGTTCAGGACCGCGTAGTTACGCAGGTACAGGTCGTCGTAGCGGCCATTGGGCGACAGCAGGTGGACCACCATGGTCAGGTTGGGCGACGATTTGACGGTCGTCACGCCGATCTGGCGCACTTCTTCGGGCAGCCGTGGCAAGGCGCGCTGGACGCGGTTCTGCACCTGCGTTTCAGCCTGCTCGACGTTGGTGCCGATCTTGAAGGTGACGGTCAGCGCCAGGGCGCCGTCGGACGTGTTTTGCGAGGACATGTAAAGCATGTTCTCGACGCCGTTGATCTGCTCTTCCAGTGGCGCGGCCACGGTTTCGGCGATGATCTTGGGGTTGGCGCCCGGGTACTGCGCGCGCACCACCACCGATGGCGGCACCACGTCCGGGTACTCGGAGATCGGCAGCTTGAAGATCGAGATCAGGCCGGCCACAAAAATAATGATCGACAGGACGGCCGAGAAAATCGGCTTGTCGACAAAAAATCGGGAGATGTTCATTTTAATTATTCCTTGGTAGTGCCGGCTTTGGCATCAGCGACTGCGGCGACTTTTTCATCTTTTTTGGCTTCCGGCTGCGCCACGTTGGCAGCCAGCGGATCGGCGTCCATCGCCACCATGGTCGGCGTGATCGGCGCGCCCGGGCGCACGCGCTGCAGGCCGTTGACGACGATCTTCTCGCCCGTCTTCAGGCCGGAGCGCACCACGCGCAGGCCATCGACCTGCGGGCCGAGCGTGACCGGACGGTACTCGGCCTTGTTGCCGGCGCCGACCACGAATACGAACTTGCGGTTCTGGTCGGTACTCACGGCGCGGTCGTTGATCAGCATGACCGGCTTGGCGCCGGTGGAACCGGCCAGTTGCACGCGGGCGAACAGGCCTGGCACCAGGGAACCATCGTCATTGGCCAGGCGCGCGCGCATGCGCACCGAACCGCTGCGGGCATCGAGCTGGTTGTCGACGAATTCGAGCTTGCCTTCGTGCGGGAAGCCCTCTTCGTTGGCCAGGCCGATACGCACCACGGCGGGCTGGCCCTTGTGGGCGGCAGCGCCCACGCGCAAATAGGTTTCTTCGTCGCCGTCGAAAGAAGCGTAGATGTTTTCCAGCGAGACCACGGAGGTCAGCACGGCCGACGCATCGACCAGGTTGCCCAGCGTGATTTCCGCTTTCGACACGCGGCCGCTGATCGGCGACGTCACGCGGGTGTAATCGACATTGAGCTTGGCCGCTTCGTACTGGGCCTGGGCGGCGCGGGCGTCGGCGTCGAGCTGCTTGAAGTTGGACGAGCGCTCGTCGAATTCGCGCTGGGCGATGGCTTTATCGGCCAGCAGCTTTTCGGCACGGTTCATTTCAAGCTTGGCCAGTTCGGCCTTGGCGCGCGCCGAACCGGCAGCTGCTTCGGCGCGGTTGGCTTCGGCCTGGAATGGACGGGCGTCGATCACGAACAGCACGTCGCCCTTTTTCACCTGGCTGCCCGGCTTGAAGTTGATCGCGGTAATAAAACCGGCCACGCGTGGACGGATCTGCACCTGCTCGATCGCTTCGAGGCGGCCCGAGAATTCCTGGGTTTCGGTCAGCGTCTTCTCGACCACCGCCGCGGCAGACACCGGCGGGCCGCCTTGCGGCGCGGCCTGGGCCTGGGCATTCTTGCTGTTGGCTTCTTCGCAACCGGTGAGGCCAATCGTGGCCAGGCCCGCCAACGCCATGGCGGCGGCCAGCGGCCCTGCCAGAGCGGTCATTTGTTTAATGGTTTTCATTTTATATCCTTTTTGAATGAAAATTATTAATAGAAAGGGCGGCGCCGGGCGCAAGCACGGACGTAGCACGAAAAACAAGACAACAAGAGTCGGGCGCCCCGCCGGCAAGCCAGTGGGGACGTGAAGGGTACTAACCAGGTATTAGACGTACGGGCAGCTATTCCTGTGACAACGGGGCCGCGTCGGCGCGGTCCAAACCGGCGATAAAGGTGGCGATCTCGCCGAGCGCGATGCATTTGCACGCGCACTCGTTGCGCTCTCCCCCTTCGGACTGCAGCGCGGGGGGCATGCGGATTACCGATGTCTTGACGCCGTTGGCAATCAGCTTGGCGCCATACTGTTCGGCCTCGTCACGCAGCGGATCGTCCTCGGCGGACAGGATCAGGGCGGGGGCCAGGTTTTTCAGGCGGCTCGATTGCAGCGGCGAAGCATACGGGTGGGTGCGGTCGGCGCAGTTGGGCAGGTAGCCGGCGTAGGCGGCGGCGCAGGCATCGGCCACTTCCAGCAGTTCCGGCGCCTGCTGCATTTCGCGCATCGAGCAGGTGGTGAGGCCAGGGTCGAGCATGGGCATGATCAGGATCTGGCCGGCCAGTGCGGGGCCGCCGCGGTCGCGCGACATCAGCGCGCACACCGCCGCCAGGTTGGCGCCCGCCTCGATGCCGCACACCAGCAGGCGCTTGCCGGTCCATGCCGTCTTGGCCTTGTTCTTCTTGGCCCAGTTCAGTACCGCGTGGGCGTCTTCCACCGCTGCCGGGAACGAACGTTCGGTGGCCAGCGTGTAGCTCGAGGACAGCACGGCAACGTGCGGATTGTCGTCGGCCATATGGCGCAGGAAGATGTCGGCGCCATCGAGGTCGCCGCCCACGAAACCGCCCGGGTGAAAGAACACCAGCAAAGTGTCGCGCTTGCCGGCATCGCGTTTACCGGTATCACCACTGGTGTACAGGCGCGCCGCGAGCGGGCCTTCGGCGCCGCCCACTTCCAGCGCCCGCACCTTGATGCGGTCGGACAGTTCGGGCAGCGGCTGCTCTGCCGCCAGCTTCGTTTGCGCGCTCATCGCGTCACCGTCAGGGCGTCGCTGGCGACCAGCGAGGTGTCGGCACATGCCAGCACGTCGCCGCTGGCCACTTCGGTCAGGGCACGAACGCCTTGCACTTCGGCCTTGGCCGTCTGCATATAGGCATCGGTGGAGATGACGCCCGCCAGCACGACCGTGGTCAGCGCAACGGCGATCGTGGCAAAAATTCCATCCCGATTTTTCATGATTGATCCTTTCCTTCAACTGTGGCCTGCCGCCGGAATCATTTCTTTTTCTTTGTGCAGTACAGCAATCTTAAACATGTTCTACAATCCGATAAAGACGGCAAAACTGAATTGATTGTTCAAAATCCTGAACAATGAGGCGAACAGATGAATAAACTACAAGCGATGGAAGTTTTTGTGGAAGTGGTGGACACCGGCGGCTTCACGCGCGCGGCCGACAATCTTCACCTGCCCAAGGCCACGGTCTCGACCCTGATAGCCGCGCTGGAGACGGCGCTGTCAGTCAAGCTGCTGCACCGGACCACGCGCCACGTGAGCGTCACCGCCGACGGCGCCGCCTATTATGAGCGCTGCCTGCGCATCCTGTCCGACGTGCGCGACGCCGAGGAATCGCTGTCGCGCACGCGCCTGAGCCCGAGCGGACGGTTGCGGGTGGACGTGCCCACCGGCCTGGCGTCGGACGTGCTGATCCCGGCCATGCCCGATTTTTTCACGCGCTATCCGGACATCCAGCTCGAGATGGGCTGCAGCGACCGCAGCGTGGACCTGATCGAGGAAGGCGTCGACTGCGCCGTGCGCGGAGGCCAGCTGGTCGATTCGAGCCTGATTGCGCGCCGGGTGGGCATGCTCAACTTTATTTCGTGCGCCGCGCCCGATTACCTGCGCCGCTACGGCGTGCCCACCCACCCGCAGCAGCTGCTGCAGCACCGGTGCGTCAATTATTTTTCGTCGCGCAGCGGTAAAATCCTCGAATGGGATTTTACCCGCGACGGCGAGCGGATACAGGTGGCCCTGCCCGGCCTGATCGCGGTCAACGACACCAATGCCTACATCGCCGCCGGCGTGGCAGGACTGGGCATCGTCCAGACCGCCGGCTTCGTGGTCGACGCCATGCTGGCCGATGGCCGCCTGGTCACCATTCTCGACGACTGGACCATCGACCCGCTGCCGGTGCACGTCGTGTACCCGCAAAACCGCCACCTGTCGGCCAAGGTGCGGGTGTTCGTGGAGTGGGTCGCCGAACTGTTTGCCAACCACCCGGGCATGCGCCTGCCGAAAGCGCCGCCGCCTGCGGCGCGCGCCGCGCCCTCACCACTGGAGTTAGCCGTATGACCTCTGCACATGATGATCGACACCGCATTGTCTTCCTCGACCGCGACAGCGTCATCGCCAACGTGCGCAAGCCGTCGTTTGCGCACGCGTGGACCGAGTATCCGGCCACCAAAGCGGCCGAAGCGGTCGCCCGCCTGCGCCAAGCCCGCGCCACCATCGCCATCACCAACAAGGTGCCGCTGCGCGCGGACGCGCTGGACCAGCTACCCGACCTGAAAATGATCGCGGTATCGGCCACCGGCACCGACATCATCGACCTGGCCGCGTGCCGCGCGCGCGGCATCACCGTCGCCAACATCCGCAACTACGCGGTCAACACGCTGCCCGAGCACACCTTCGCGCTGATGCTGGCGCTGCGCCGGCAACTGGTGGCGTACCGCGCCGACATCGAGGCGGGCCTGTGGCAGAAGGCCGAGCAATTCTGCCTGTTCGGCCATCCGATCGCCGACCTGGCCGGCAGCCGCCTGGGCCTGGCCGGCTACGGCGCGCTGGGCAAATCGGTAGCGGCGATCGCGCGGGCCTTCGGCATGGAGGTGGTGGTGTTCAACCGTTCGCCGGTCGAGGACGAAGGGGTTGTGCAGGTATCGTGGGACGAGCTGCTGGAGACGTCCGATGTATTGAGCCTGCACCTGCCGCTCAACGACAAGACCCGCAACATGATCGGCGCGCCGGAGCTGGTGCGCATGAAGCGCAGCGCACTGCTGATCAACACCGCGCGCGGCGGCCTGGTGGACGAACAGGCGCTGGCCGACGCGCTGCGCGCCGGCGTGATCGGCGGCGCCGGCTTCGATGTGCTGACCCAGGAGCCGCCGCCAGCGGACAACCCGCTGCTCAACCTGCGTTTGCCGAATTTTATCCTCACGCCTCACTCGGCATGGGCCAGTTCGCAGGCGATGCAGGTGCTGGCGGACCAGTTGATCGACAACGTGGAGGCCTGGGTGGCGGGTGTGCCGCGTAACGTGGTGGCATAAGCCCCAGGGCCAGCGCGCCCGACTAACTGCCGGAGCAAGGCGCAGCGACGAAGGCAGTACGAACGTACGGCGAGGCGCTGCAACGCAGCTATGGCAGTTAGGGGTGTGCGCTAGCGGTCGTTGGGACCTTTGCCTGCAAGAATCAGCGGTGTAGCTTTCTCGACCCGGGCAGCGCGCGTGCTCGATTGCTTGGCGCCGGCGAAGTGCAGCAGCCAGGCGCGCTGGCGGCCCGGGGTGAGCTGGTCGTAGGCCTCCTTGAGCGCGGGCGTGTCCTGCAAGCGGCGCCGAAATTCCTCGGGCACAGGGAACTGCGCCGTGGTTTTCAGTGGAACCTTGGGGCCGGAACGCGCCACGCGGATGGCTTCGTCCAGGTAGGCTTGCAGCACGGGGCGTAATGGCGTGATCTGCTCGATGCCGGTGAAGCGGATCTGGCGCGTTTCCTGGACGTTCGCGGTTTGCTGCATCAGCAGCTGCTCCGGGTCGCGCATCAACACGCCTTTGAAAAAGGCCAGCGCACAGTAATCCTTGAAGCCGTGAATCAGCACCACGTTGGCGTGGTCGCAGGTGTAACACGGCTGGCCCCATTTCAGCTCTTCCCTGAGGCCGGACGCAAGACAAAGCTGGCGCAAAGCCTCCATCTCCGGGCGCCATGTGGTCAGGCGGGCGATCCAGGCATCAACCTGTGGATTCGGTTCGATCATGATCATCTCCTCCGAAAATCGTCGGCCACACGATATCATGCAGCCTTGATCAAAGGAGCTGCATTGAAAATCCAACCCAGTACGGTGATGACCTTGATTGCAGTGGTGCTGCTGTCGGCGTGGGCCTGGCGCCAGCTAGGCAAGACGCCGAAAGTGCCGGAGGCAACGGCGGCCAATTGTTCGCAGGCAGCGATCCGCGCGGTGGCGGATTCGATCGAAAGGGCTATCCTGTCGGGGCGCTGTGCGAAACAGGCGGCCCCGGCAAAACCCGAAAACTAAGGAATAAAGAAAAAAGGCCTGATGATCACTCATCAGGCCTTCATCTTACGAATTTTGGTGCGGCTGGCAGGAATCGAACCCACGACCCCTTGGTTCGTAGCCAAGTACTCTATCCAGCTGAGCTACAGCCGCGAAAGACAACATTGTAACAGTGTCCGGTGAAGCTGTCGAGAGAGGAAATTTTCATTTACTTTCAAGGGCTTACACTTAAAGAAAAAGAGCCTGATGATTGCTCATCAGGCTCTTTCACTTACGAATTTTGGTGCGGCTGGCAGGAATCGAACCCACGACCCCTTGGTTCGTAGCCAAGTACTCTATCCAGCTGAGCTACAGCCGCGAAAAACAACATTGTAACAGCGTTTCGACGTCCAGTGAAGCTGCCGCGAGAGGAAATTTTCATTTACTTTCAGACGCTTACACTTAAAGAAAAAGGGCCCGACGATCACTGGTCAGGCCCTTCCACTTACGAATTTTGGTGCGGCTGGCAGGAATCGAACCCACGACCCCTTGGTTCGTAGCCAAGTACTCTATCCAGCTGAGCTACAGCCGCTTAGAACAAGATATTAACAGCGTTTTCTTGTCTGGTAAAACATGAATTTCTGGTGCGGCTGGCAGGAATCGAACCCACGACCCCTTGGTTCGTAGCCAAGTACTCTATCCAGCTGAGCTACAGCCGCCAAAATTTCATGTGCAACATTGTATCAGATAAACTTTATTTTGCAAAGTCCGACATTTCTATCGATTTGTTTGCCTGGTGCACGAAACACCGAACAAACCCTGTACAAAAACCTTATCCTTACTTTGCTGTACTTCTCTCGCCCGGCATGCCGTTCGAAAGAAGCAGCATTATAGGGACGGTTTGCGCGCTTGTCCACCGGTAAATTGCGAACGTTTCATACGCCATTCATACGCCAAACTCGGCAGCCGCTTTGGCCGTCCACAATGCTTCGTTGTACGACGGATACGGCTGACCATAACAATCGATGGCGCCGCCATCGCCGATGAACTTGATCCACCAGCCCTGCTCGTCCTCGATCAGGCCGATGTCGCCGGCTTTGCAAACTTGCAGCAACTGCTCGCCGGCACCGAGCACGACGATGCTGACGCCCCGGTGTTTCACTACTGTCGTCATGATTCCTCCTGGTTAATCGCGCGCTAGCCGTGCACTGCAACATGAGCAAAAAAGCATACCATTCACGCGACTTATCTCGATCATCATCAATAAAAATTTGCATTCGTTTGCGCGTTGCAGCATTATTGAGCTGTCTCCTCTATTCTCCTCCAAGGAAATAGATTTAGCCCGCTCCCGTAGCGGGCTTTTTTTTTACCGTGTACGATGCGTTCATCTTGTGAAGAGGTCAACTCGTATGTCATTTCCCGATTCGATCGCAGCGCCCGCCCCTGACTGGACGCGCACCGCCCTTGGCGATAATGCCAGATGGCCAGCCAGTTTGCGGCTGACGGTCGATATTCTGCTCAATTCCCCGCTGCCCATGGTACTGCAATGGAGCGAGCAACAAATCATGGTCTATAACGATGCGTATGTCGAGCTGCTCGGCCTGCCCAGCCTGAGCGCGCCCGGCGGTCACGTGCCGCCGATGCAGCCGTCGGCATGGAGCTGGAACCCCGATGCCATCGCCCACGCGCGCCAGGGCTACAGCGCCAGCTACCGGGGCCGCAACCTGCCCGTGTGGCGCGACCACGCGTTTACCGAGAAGCCGCTGGACCTGTACTACACCCCGGTGCGCGATGACAGCAATGTCGTGCAGGGCGTGCTGTGCGCGTTGGCGCCAGCGCAGGCGATGCCGGCAGCACAGTCCGGGCGCGCCCTGACGCTGCTGGTGGTGGAAGACAATGCCGACGCCCGCTACCTGGTCTGCGAGACCCTGCGCGCGCTGGGCCACGAGGTGCAAGCGGCTGCCAGCGGCGAGGAGGCGCTGCCGCAACTGGCCACCCAGCAGTTCGACGTGTTGTTTACCGATGTCAGCCTGCCCGGCATGTCGGGCGTGGATCTGGCGCGCCAGGCGCGCCGCGATCAACCGTCGCTGGAAGTGCTGTTCGCTTCCGGCTATGGCGACGAGCTGACCCGCCACCTGGAGTTTCCCGCCCGCTCGTTGCAAAAGCCTTACGATATCGATGTGCTGCAAGATGTTCTGCAACAGATTTCCCTGAGCGTGCAGGCCAAGGCGGCGTAAGCGCCACCAGCGATTCAACCGTGCGGAGGCGGAGCGAACTATCACGCTAGAATGGTCAAACCGTTAACTTTCCAGTGTTGGCTTCGCGCTCCTCGTCCGCCACTTGGCCGGCGGGACAGCGCCAGGCCTGCCGCCATCGATGATTTCTCCCAATGAGCCTGTGAGCGCCACCCCTACCGTCCCGGTGGAAGACGCTGCGCTCACCGATCCACAACGCGCGCTGGACGAACTGCGCAGCGCGCGCGAGTTGCTGCGTCAAAGCCGGCACGAGCTGCGCGCGCTGGCCGACTCCATGCCGCAACTGGCATGGATTGCGGAACAGGACGGCGCGATGATCTGGTACAACCAGCGCTGGTACGACTACACGGGCGCCACCCCGCAGGACATGGCCGGAGACGGCTGGCGCCACGTGTATGCGCCCGATTGCGTGGCCGCCCTCGAACAATTATGGCAACAATGCCGCGCCAGCGGCGAGGCGCTCGAGCTAGAAGTGCCGATCCGCAGTGCCAGCGGCGAATTCCGCTGGTTCCTGGTGCGCGCCAACGCCGTGCGCGATGCCGATGGCCAACTGGTGCGCTGGTTCGGCACCAGCACCGATGTCGACCAGGTCAAGCGCGCCCAGGAAGCCTTGCGCGAAGAAACCGCCGCACTCGAACTGGTCAACCGCACCGGCACCGCCCTGGCCTCGCGGCGCGATCTGCACCCACTGTTGCAGGAACTGACCGACGCCGCTACCAGCATCAGCGGCGCCCGCTACGGCGCCTTCTTTTATCAGGCCGACGATACCGGCGCTACCCTAATGCGCCACACCCTGTCCGCCGGCGCGCCTGCCAGCTTTGGCGGTTTTTGCGCGCCGCGCGCCGAAGCCCTGCTCGCCGACCGGCAACCTCTTGCCGCTGGTCATGCTGCCATCCGCAGTGTCGATTTACCGGCGGAAGCGGGCGACGCGCAGTCCAGCCCCAATCACGGCTTGCCGCCGGGTACGCCATTGGTACGCAGCTACCTGGCCGTGCCGGTGGCGCTTGGCACGGGCACGGTGATCGGCTGCCTGCTCTTCGGCCATCCCGAGCCGGCCATGTTTACCGAGCGCACCGAGCGGATTATCAGCGGCATCGCGGCCCAGGCCGCCATTGCCATCGACAATGCGCGCCTGTACGAGGCTACCCAGCAGGCAGCGGAAGAGCGCAAGCAGCTGCTCGACAGCGAGCGCGAAGCGCGCGCCGAAGCCGAACGCAACAGCCAAATGAAGGATGAATTCCTGGCCACGCTGTCGCACGAACTGCGCACGCCGCTCACGGCCATTCTGGGCTGGTCGCAGGTCTTGCGGCGCGGTACGCGAGACGAGGCCGACCTGCATCGCGGCCTGCAAACCATCGAGCGCAACGCCCGCGCCCAGGCCCAGCTGATCGAAGACCTGCTCGACATGAGCAGCATCGCGTCCGGCAAGGTGCGGCTCGAACTGCTGCCACTGTCGCCATCGGCAATTGCCAGCGCCGCCATCGATACCGTGCGTCCGGCCGCCGAGGCCCGCAGGATCAACCTGACCACCGAGTTCGACAGCACAGCCGGCATGGTGTCTGGCGACGCCAGCCGCCTGCAGCAAATTATCTGGAACCTGCTGACCAACGCCATCAAGTTTACGCCGGAGGGCGGCACGGTAACGGTCGCCGTACGGCGCGAGGACAGCCAGGTCGCCATCGACGTGCGCGACACCGGCGCCGGCATTGCGACTGACTTCATCGGCCACGTGTTCGAACGCTTCCGCCAGGCCGATGCCACCACGACCCGCAAGCATGGCGGCCTGGGCCTGGGCTTGGCGATCGCCAAGCACCTGGTGGAACAACATGGCGGCACCATTGCCGCCCACAGCGACGGCCCTGGCCTGGGTTCGCACTTCACTGTGCGTCTGCCGCGGCGGGCCGGCAAGAACGACGCGACGCCCGAGCACGGATGTGCTGCGCCGCACGACCTGGCCGGTTTCCAGGTGCTGGTCGTGGACGATGACGACGATTCCCGCGAGTTGATCCGCCGTGTCCTGCACGATTGCCATGCTGATGTGCTGACCGCCGCCAGTGGCGCCGAAGCACTGTCGCTGCTGGAGCACCTGCGGCCGGGACTACTGCTTACCGACCTCGGCATGCCAGAGCTGGACGGTTACGGCTTGCTCGAACGGGTGCGGGCGCTGGGCCCGGCGCAAGGCGGCGACGTGCCGGCGATCGCGCTGACAGCATTTGCGCGCGCGGGTGACCGCGTGAAAGCGTTATCAAGTGGTTTTTTCGCACATGTTTCGAAACCGGTGGAGCCGGCAGAACTGATCGACAAGGTCGCTTCCGCGCGGTCCGCACGAACTGGGTTTTCCACGTCTCCACTCTGAGCGACGATGACATGCAATAAACACACGTAAATATTATTGCCATACAGCATTTTTCCTGCTCCTACTTTTAGACGCGGCAATGTCCTACAAGCAATCAGACGCATGCTTGCTACACTTGGAAAATCATGGAAAGCAGGTAGAATTGTTTCCGCACAGAAATTAATCGCAGATGTGTGCGCCGCAGCACAGAGGTTTGCGATATTATCTAATTATTATGCATTTATTATGCGGCCGGGACCCCGCCGCTTAGATGAGACTGAGAAAAAATATGCCGAGCCGTGACGATATTCTGCACGCCAAGATCCTGGTGGTAGATGACAGCGCCGATAATGTCGAGCTAATGTTGGAGATCCTGCGCGAAGCCGGTTACACCGACGTGTCCTCGACCATGCTGCCCGAGCAGGTATGCCCCATGCATCGCCAGCATTGTTACGACCTGATCCTGTTGGACCTGCAGATGCCGGGCCTGAACGGCTTCCAGGTCATGAAGGGTTTGAAAGAAATCGAGCAAGGCGGTTACCTGCCCGTGTTAGCGCTCACTGCACAGCCGAGCTTTAAGATCGCCGCACTGGAAGCCGGCGCACGCGACTTCATCAGCAAACCGTTCGACCTGCTCGAAGTACACAAGCGCATCCACAACATGCTCGAAGTACGGCTGCTTTATAAGGAGCTGGCGCAGTACAGCAAGCAGCAACAGGAACTGGCGCTGCACGATCCGCTCACCGGCCTGCCCAACCGCCGCCTGCTCGAAGACCGCATCGCCACCGTGCTGCAACACGCTACGCGCCAGCAGAACAAGGCAGCGGTCATGTACCTTGACCTCGACGGTTTCAAGCCCATCAACGACACCTACGGCCACGCGGCCGGCGACGAAATCCTCAAGCTGGTCGCACAGCGCCTGGTCAGTTGCGCCCGCAAGGAAGATACGGTCGCGCGCGTTGGCGGCGACGAATTCGTCATCGTGATGGGCAATATCTCGCACGTGGGCGATACCCAGGAACCCGCCAACAAGCTGATCGAATCTGTTTCGCAGCCGTATATCGTCAACGGCCATACGCTGCAACTGTCCACCAGTATCGGCATCGGGATTTTCCCGGACGACGCCGACGCGGTGGCGGCCGTCATCGCGGTGGCCGATGCCGCGTTGTACGAAGCCAAACGCTCCGGCAAGAACCGCAGCTGCACGGCGCAAGCCCTGCGCAGCCAGTCTGCTGCCCAGCCGGTGCTGTCCACCACGGTCTAATCGATGTCAACGGGCCGCCTGCACGGCAGCCTGGTTAAATGAAAGCCGTCATTCCTTTGCAGGAATGACGGCTTTCAAGTTTTACGGCCAACGATGACCGGTTACGCTGCTGCCTTGTCTTTCGCGCCTGTCTTGCCTGCAGGCTCGGCGCTGCTGTGCCGATGATCATCCTTGGCATCGACCATTTCGGGCGGTACTTCGATGCGCGTGATGCCGGCATCGACCGAGACCGGATCGCTGGCCGGGAAAGTCATCTCCAGACCATCGTCAAGCAGGGTTTCCTTGGCTTGTTCGGCCGGGGTGGCCTGCTCCAGGTCGGCCAGGGTAGTGATCGCTTGCGCCCATTTGACGAATTCCATATTGGCCAGGTCGCGCACCGAGTGCACGTTGAACGCTTGCGCCAGCGCCTTGGCGTCCTTGGCGCTAACGCCGCGCAACGCGCTGACCGGCGCAGCCGCCAGTGCGCGGAAGCTCTGGCCCAGATATTCTTTGTCCACGACAGTATCGATATTCATGATGTGTTCCTTGAGTGGGTGGATACAGCTTGACTGTGCCAGCCCAACCCCGCCAGGTCTGTGCGGAAGCAAACACAGGCCGCGCCAAGGTAGCAAGATCCTATTGACTTTCAGTGTTTTGACATTCATACAAGCAATTGTTATGATCGAGCAGTCCCCTCGCCGTCAGCAGACATCGTGCCCACTCCAGCCCAACCCAAGATCCTGGTCGTCAATGACGATGCCAACAACCTGTTCGCGTTGACCAGCCTGCTTGGACTATGGGCCGAGCAGGAATGCTACGACGTACTGTCCGCGCGCTCGGGACAGGAGGCGCTGCGCCAGGTGCTGCTGCACGATTTCGCCGTGATCCTGCTCGATGTCAACATGCCCGGCATGGACGGCTTCGAGACCGCCGAGGCGATCCACGCGCGGGCGCGCTCGGCCGACATTCCCATCATCTTTATCACCGCCTTCCTGGCAGATGAACTCGACCGACTGAAGGCCTACCAGCACGGCGCCGTCGATTTCCTGTTCACGCCGGTGATCCCGCAAATTCTGTACGCCAAGATCTCGGTGTTCGTGGCGCTGGCGTCGAAAAACGAGGAACTGAAAAAGCAGGCGCGCGAACTGAGTTCGCGCAGTACCGAGCTGACCGCGTCGAACAAGCGCCTGCGGCGCGAAATCGAAGAGCGCCAGGTGGCCGAGCGCGAAAACCACGCCAAGGACGAATTCCTTGCCATGCTGGGCCACGAGCTGCGCAATCCGCTCAGCGCCATCAGCAGCGCGGCGGCGCTGATCGGCCTGCCGGGAGTGAGCGTCGATGGCGTGCAGCGCGCCAAGAAAATCATCGAACGCCAGAGCCAGCACCTGGGCCGCATCGTCGATGATCTGCTCGACCTGTCGCGCGCCATGTCCGGCAAGATCCTGCTCGACCGCGCACCGGTGGACCTCGCCGCGCTGGTGGCAGGCACTTTGGAAACCTTTCGCGCCACGGGCCGCAGCAACGGCTACGACCTGGCGCACGACCTGGCCGGCGGCTGGGTCGACGGCGACGCTACCCGGCTGGAACAAATCGCCAGCAACCTGATCGACAACGCGCTCAAGTACACCCCGAGCGGCGGCCTCATCGAAGTGCGCACCTGGACCGAGAACGGCGAGGTCGTGCTCACCGTGCGTGACAATGGCGTCGGCATCGCGGCCGAGTTGCTGCCCCACGTGTTCGATGTATTCGTGCAAGGTTCGAGCACGCTCGACCGCTCGCAGGGCGGACTCGGCATCGGCCTGTCGCTGGTGCGGCGCCTGGCCGAATTGCACGGCGGCGACATCGAGGCTGACAGCAAGGGCCCCGGCGCCGGCAGCGTGTTTATCTTGCGCCTGCCGCGCATCGAACCGCCGGTGCCGCTGGCGGCAGCGGCGCCGCCCGCCACCAATGGCAAACCCACCGTGCTGCTGATCGAGGACAATGAAGACGGCCGCGAAATGATGACCATGATGCTCGGCTGCTATGGCTACCAGGTGCGCGCCGCCGAGGACGGCTTGCGTGGACTGGATGCGGTGCGCGAGTTCCGGCCCGACCTGGCGCTGGTCGATATCGGCCTGCCCGGCATCGACGGCTACGAGGTGGCGCGGCGCCTGCGCGCCGACCCGGACACCCGCCACATCAGGCTGGTCGCCCTCACCGGCTATGGCCTGGCGGAAGACCTGGCGCGCGTGATGGCAGCCGGCTTCGACCGACACCTGGTCAAGCCGGTCGGCATTGAACAGTTGATGGAAACAATCGCCAGTTGCATGCAAGAACCATTGAAATTGTAACCATGGGTAATTGATTTCCCAGCAGAGCGCCGTGTCGAGGAAAGCTCGGGTATGATCGGAAACGAGACTCCTTCTTTACAACTTACACCAAGTCTTTCCATACATACAGAGATGCCCATGTCCGTACCGGCCCCACAAGAACACCACGACGCCCAGCGCAGCGCTGACCTGAGCGAATTGCTCGGTCATGTCCACACCTGTTGGGACAACGAGCGACGCTCGCTGTCGCGCCAGTTGCACGACAGCCTGGGCTCGTCACTAACAGCATTGACCATGCACCTGGGCTTGCTGATGCAAAAGCTGCCCGACGACCAGGCGCTACAGGACCGCGCCGGCCACATGAAAAAGCTGCTGGGGCAAATCGTGGAAACCAACCGCCAAATGCAGATCAAGCTGTGGAACGACAAGCTCGAGTTCCTCGGCGTGCGCGTGGCGTTGGGCGAACTGGTCGAGCAATTCGGCCAGCAGCACAACATCAAGGCCCGCAGCAGTTTGCCCGACGACGAGCTCGACTGCCCGCGCAGCCACGGCATCGTGCTGCTGCACACGCTGGAGGAAGCGCTGCGCAACATCGTCGCCCACGCCGGCGCCACCGAGGTGGACGTCATCGTGGACGACAATGAAGACGAAGTGATGATGACGGTGAAGGACAACGGCGTGGGGATCGCAGCCGGGAGTTCCGCGCCTGCGGGCGGCGCCGACGCCGTCAAGTTCGGTCTGCGCATGGCGCGCGAGCGCGCTGCCTACCTTGGCGGCACCCTCACGCTGGCGCCCGGCCAGGCAGGCGGCGCCACCCTCACCATGATTTTGCCCAAGCCGGCCAGGGTTTAGAGTACCTGAAGAAACCCCATCGCTGCGCCTTGCTCTGAAGGTTCGTCAGGTGCTCCTGGCTGCTAGTGCAGTTTCACCAGCGGAGTGCTGCGCTTGATCAGGAAGCGGGCCAGCGCCAGTACCCCGGTGCGCACCGTGCCCAGTACGGCCTTGTGATGCAGCAGGTGCAGGCTCACGTACATCAGGCGCGCGACAAAACCTTCCACGAACCAGCTCAAGCCCTTGAGCGAACCCATCAAACTACCGACCGACGTGGTCTGGCCGAACGATACCAGCGAACCGTAGTCCTTGTATTCGTAAGGCTTGGTTTGCGCCGGCTTGTTGTCGCGCTGGCGCAGGAAGGTCTCGAGCAGGTAGTCGGCCTGCTGGTGCGCGGCCTGGGCGCGCGGCGGCACCGGCTTGCCGTCCGGGCCGACACAGGCAGCGCAGTCGCCCAGCGCGTAAATCCCCGTAAAACCTTTTACCTGCAAGTGCTGGTCCACTTCCAGCGCGCCCGACTTCACAGTGGGCAGGCCCAGGTCCTTGAGGAAATCCGGCGCCTTGATGCCGGCCGCCCATACCACCAGCTGGGCCGGATAGACGATGTCGCCGGCCGTCACGCCGTCAGCCGCAATCGCGGTCACGCGGGTATTGGTGACCACCGTCACGGCGCGCTGGTGCAGCAGGTTGAGGGCGGCGCTCGATACTTTTTCCGGCAGCGGCGCCAGGATGCGCGGCGCGCCTTCGAGCAGGGTGATGCGGATATCGCGCTCGGCCTTCAGCTGGCCGAAGCCGTAGGTGGCATACACGCCGCTGGCCTCGCGCAATTCGGCCGCCAGCTCGACGCCGGTGGCGCCGCCGCCGATGATCACCACGTCCACGCCTGCCTCGACGTTGTGTTCTTTTTTCAGCGATGCCAGGGTCAGCAGCTTGAGCAGCGTGAGGCGGAAGCGTTCCGCGTCCTCGGTGGCGTTGAGTGAGATCGTATGCTCGGCCGCGCCGGGCACACCGAAATAATTGGAGGTGCTGCCCACTGCGATCACCAGGGAATCGAAGCCCACCTGGCGTTCGGGCAGCACGACTTCGTCGCGCTCGTCGCCGGCAGTGATGGCGCCGATGGTAATGGAACGGTGCGCGTGGTCGAGCGCCAGCATGGGGCCGTAGGCAAAGGTAAAGCCATTATCGTGCGCCAGCATCTGGTAAGACAGGCCTTCCTGGTGGACGTCGAGAGTACCGGCAGCCACTTCGTGCAGCGACGGCTTCCAGATATGGTACAGGCGGCTATCGACCAGCATCACCTCTCCCGGCATTTTGCGGCCCAGTTTGCATGCCAGCTCCAGGCCACCCGCGCCACCGCCTACGATCACAATTTTGCTATGCAAGTCTTTCTCCCGGTTTTTGCACAATATATATGGCCCCATGATACCAAGGCTGGCGAAATCTTCCCGTCCGCCACCGAATGTAACCAAAGCTGCTACAATAATCGTTCGATACCTAACAATTAACCACTGAATCATATGTCCACTATCGAAGAGCGGTTCTCGGCCGCCCTGCATGGCAGCGCCCGCGCCTGGCGCCTGGCCATCGACCGCCGCCTGCGCCACCTCGGCATCAGCCAGTCGAGCTGGATGGCGATTGCCCTCACCGCCAAGGAAAAGGAGCCGCCGTCGCAAACCCGGCTGGCCAGTCGCGTGGGCGTGGAAGACCCGACCATGGTGGCCACCATCGACCGCCTGGTCAAGGCCGGCTACATGGTCCGCACGCCGTCCGCGACCGACCGCCGCGTCAAGCTGCTCAGCCTGACGGAGTCGGGCATGCAGGTGTACCGCAGCGTCAAGCAGGAAGCCGACGCGGTGCGCGGCGAGCTGCTGGCCAAGGCCGATCCGGCGGTGCTGGCCATCGTCACCGGCTTCCTCGAACAAATGCAAAGCGATATCGAGTCGGGCATATGAACGCAGTGGCTCCGCCCGTCCCGGACGCCAGCATCAACCGCACCATGATCACGGTGTCGATCATGCTGGCCACCATCATCCAGGCGCTCGACGGCACCATCGCCAACGTCGCCCTGCCCCATATGCAGGGCAGCCTGTCGGCCTCGCAGGACCAGATCACCTGGGTGCTGACGTCCTTCATCGTTGCCACCGCGATCGCCACCCCGCTCACCGGCTGGCTGTGCGACCGCTTCGGCCAGAAGAATATTTTCCTCGCTGCCGTTGCCGGCTTCACCATCGCTTCGGTGCTGTGCGGGCTGTCGATGAACCTGGGCGAGATCGTTGCCGCGCGCATGCTGCAAGGCGTGTTCGGTGCGGCGCTGGTGCCGCTGTCGCAGGCCACGCTGCTCGACATCAATCCGCGCGAAAAACATGGTTCGGCCATGGCGGTGTGGGGCATGGGCGTGATGATCGGCCCGATCCTCGGCCCCACGCTGGGCGGCTGGCTCACCGATGCCTACAACTGGCGCTGGGTATTTTTCATCAACGTGCCGATCGGCGCGATGGCGTTTTACGGCATCTGGCGCTACATCGGCACGACCACCGCGCCGCGCAAGATGAAATTCGACGCGTTCGGCTTCATTACGCTCAGCGTGGCCATCGGCGCCTTGCAGATGCTGCTCGACCGGGGCGAACAGAACGACTGGTTTGCCGCCACCGAGACCTGGATCGAAGCGATCGTGCTGGCGCTGGCGTTTATTTATTTTGCCGTGCACACGGCGATGCAGCCGCCCGGCGAATCGTTTTTCGACTACCGGCTGCTGAAGAACGCCAACTACGTCAGCGGCCTGCTGTTCATCTTCATCGTGGGCCTGGTGCTGTTCGCCACGCGCGCGCTCACGCCCACCATGCTGCAAAGCCTGATGGGCTACCCGGCCGCCATCGCCGGCCTGGTGACGGCGCCCAGCGGCATCGGCACCATGATTGCCATGCTGATCGTCGGCAAACTCGTGGGCAGAGTGGACCTGCGCCTGCTGCTGGGCGCCGGCTTTGCCATCACCGCCTTCTCGCTGTGGCAGATGACGCGCTACACGCTGGTACTGTCGCAAAGCGACATCATCTGGCCCGGCGTGATCCAGGGCCTGGGACTGGGGCTGGTGTTCGTGCCCTTGTCTGCCGCCACGTTTGCCACGCTGTCGCCGGAAATGCGCGCCGAAGGCACGGCCATCTACAGCCTGATGCGCAATATCGGCAGCTCGATCGGCATCGCCCTGGTGCAAACACTATTGGTGCGCAACACCCAGACCATGCATGCGACGCTGACCGAAAAAATCACCATCGCCAATCCGGCCGCGCTCGATGCCCTCGCTGCGCCCAACGGCGCCGCGCTGCTCAACAACGAGATCACCCGGCAGGCGTCGATGATCGCGTACGTGGACGACTTCTGGCTGATGCTGATCCTGACCCTGTGCGTACTGCCGCTGCTGCTGTTGATACGGCCAGCCGCCAAACACGAAGCACCGGCGGTGCACGCCGCCCACGATTGACACCTCGACCATGAACAACACCGTGAAAAAGTCTTTACTGAGCATGGCAGCGCTGCTGCTGGCCGGCTGCGCCGCGATTCCACCCGATGCGCACATTCCCGTCAAACGCGACATCGCCAAAGCCGACCTGGCCGCCGACATGCACCTGGCGCGCGAAGGCTGGCCACAGGCGCGCTGGTGGACCGCGTATGGCGACGAACAGTTGAACGCGCTGATCGAACAGGCGCTGCAGGGCGGTCCGAGCCTGGAAGTGGCGGCGGCGCGCATCGGCAGCGCGCGGTCGGAATTGTCGCGCAGCATGGCCGACACAGGCATCGACATCAGCGGCTATGCCAACGCCAACCGCCAGCGCTATTCCGGTACCGGCCTGTTCCCTGCGCCGATCGGCGGCGCGTACTTCACCACCGAGACGCTGCGGCTCGAAGCGCGCTACAACTTCGACTGGTGGGGCAAGAACCGCGCCCAGGTGGCCGCTGCGGTCGGCGCGCTCAACGTGGACCGGGCCGCCTACGCCCAGGCCGAGCAGGCGCTGGCCGCCGCCATCGCCCAAAGCTATTTCAGGCTGCAAGGCGATTTTGCACGGCAGGACAACCTGGCGCAACTGACGGCCGTGCAGACCGCGCTGGCGCAGGACCGCACCCGCCGCATCGACAGCGGCCTGGCCGACGCCGATACCGGCCACGCGGCGCAGGCCGAACTGGCGCAACTGCGCAAGCAGGCGGCGCAGCTGAGGACCGATATCGGCGTCGAGCGCGAGGCGCTGCGCGCCTTGCTGGGCGCCGATCACACGGCGCTGGCCGACCTCAAGCCCGTGCCAACCAGCGCGGTGGCGCACACCTTGCCCGCACGGCTCGGCATCGACCTGCTGGCGCGCCGGCCTGACTTGCAGGCCGCGCGCTGGCAGCTCGAATCGTCGCTCAGCCGCATCGATGCCGCCAAGGCCGCGTTCTACCCGGACGTCAACCTGACCGGCTCGATCGGCCTCGACACCATCAAGCTGGAAAACCTGCTGCAGGCGGCCAGCCGCACCGTGTACCTGGGCCCGACCCTGACCCTGCCGATCTTCGACAGCCGCCGGCTGGACGCCCAGCTCGACGCCACCCGCACCGCGCGCGACGAACGCATCGCCGAATACAACCAGGCCGTGGTGGAGGCGGTGCGCGAAGTGGCGCAGGATGCCTTGCAGGTACAAGGCATCGAACAGCAGATCGCCGAACAGGCAGCCAGCAGCGCGGCGACCGGCACCCAACTGGCGTCGGCGCAAAAGCGCTATGACCGCGGCCTGGCCGACAACGCCGCCGTACTTAACGCGCGCCTGGCCGTGCTGCGAGAACGCGACGCCGACCTGTACCTGCAGCAAGTGCAACGCCTGGCCGAAGTAGCGCTGACCAATGCTTTGGGCGGCGGCTACCACGAGCAGGCGCCGCTGGCGACCGTATTGAAATAATCGACCGAGACCATCATGACCACCGAAATCAAGCCAAGCAATAACAAGAAGCGCAACACCGTCCTGGCCGGCATTACCGTGCTGTTCCTGGCCGTGGGCGGCGCCTATGCCGTGTATTACCAGACCGTGCTGTCGAAAATCCAGGAAACCGACAACGCCTACGTGGGCGGCAACCTGGTCAACCTGTCGTCGCAGGTGACCGGCAACGTCACCGAGATCCGCGCCGAAGAAACCCAGATGGTGCAAGCAGGCGCACCGCTGGTCATGCTCGACGCGGCTGACGCGGACGTCGCGCTGGCGCAAGCCGATGCGAAGCTGGGCGCCGCCGTTCGCCAGCAGCGCCAGCGCTACGCCGACGTGGCGCAATACGACGCCACCGTCGCCCTGCGCCGCCTGGAACTCAAGAGCGCCGAGGACGACCTGGCGCGGCGCCTGCCGCTGGCGGCCGACCACACGATTTCGGGCGAGGAAGTGGCGCACGCGCGCCAGGCTGTCAATAACGCCCGCGCCGCCGTGGCGGTGGCAGTGAAACAGGAACAGGCGGCGCAGGCGTCGGTGACCGGTGTCGATGTGCCGCACCACCCGGACGTGCTGGCGGCCAAGGCCGACTACCAGAGCGCCTGGCTGGCCGCACGCCGCAACACCATCGTCGCGCCAGTCTCCGGCTACATCGCCAAACGCGCGGTCCAAGTGGGCGCACGCGCCACGCCGGGTACGGCGCTGTTGGCGATCGTGCCGCTGGACCAGTTGTGGGTGGACGCCAACTTCAAGGAATCGGAACTGCGCAACATCCGCGTGGGCCAGCCGGCATTGGTGGAAGCGGACATGTATGGCAGCAAGGTGGAATTCCACGGCAAGGTGGTGGGATTATCGGCCGGTACCGGCAGCGCCTTTTCGCTGCTGCCGGCGCAAAACGCCGGCGGCAACTGGATCAAGGTGGTGCAGCGCCTGCCGGTACGCATCGCGCTGGACGCCGCCGAGCTGCGCGCCCATCCGTTGCGCATCGGCCTCTCGACCACCGTCAAGGTGGACATCAGCAAAACCGACGGCCCGGTACTGGGCGCCGCCATGCCTCAACAAGCGATCTACCAGACCGCCGCGCTGTCGCAACCGCTGCAACAGGCCACGACTGCCGCCGACACCATCATCAGCCGCAACCTGCATTAAACTTCGGGGTCAGTGCCGACATTCGGACACAGTCTCAGCTATTGCAAGTTGAGCTCGTGTCTAAATGTCGGCACTGACCCCGAAGTCGGGCTATTTGCGCAGTTCGGCGTCGAGTTGGGTGATCGCGGTTTGAGCCTGCGTGATCACGCGGTCGGCAATGCGCTGGCGCATGCCGGGCACGCGGCCGGCCGCTTCGGCTTCCAGCAGCAGCGGCATCAGCATCTGTTCGGCCGACTCGCGGAAGCCTTGCGCCACCAGGTCCAGCTGGGCGTTGAACGTGTGTTCGGCACCTTGGAGCTGCTTGCGCAGTTCCGCTTCGAAGGCAGCGCGCTTGTCGCGGATTTCGGTGCGCTTGCGCTTGCCGGCGTCGGCAAACCATTTGAAGGCGCCCGCCAGCAGCACCGCGCCACCGACGAATGGCGCCGCCGGTGCCACTACCGGCAGTACCACGGCCGCGCCGATCAGGTAGGCGGCGGTGCCAGTGCCGGCGGCAGCTACCACGCCGCTCATCAAGGTCACATTGGCGGCCGTCTCGGCGCTGTTGGCCAGCCGCGTGCCGATGCGCAGGCGCGGCATCAGGCGGGCCAGCGTGGAATGGTGCTGGCGCTCGAACATCGACACCTGCCCCAGCCGCATGCCGGACTGGAACAGCCGCAAGTCCTCTTGCAGCAGGTGCACCGCCTGCTCCTTGCGCCGCACGATGCGGTCGAGCCGGCGCTCCATCTCCTGGCCGAACTGGTTGCGGCCGATGCTCTCCCACACCTCGTCCTCTTTCCACTTGTCGGTGGCCAGGCGGTCGGCGATGGCCAGTTCAATGGCATTACCGGCATCGTGCACGGCGTCGTCGATTTCTTCGGTCAGCAGGCGCCGCTCGTAGGCGATGCGCTGCTCGACCAGCACCAGCCGCTGCATCACCTGGCTCTTCATTTCGTTGGCGGTGGTCACCAGGGTGGCGGCGATCGATTCGTCGAGCCCCATCTGCCGGGCCTGGTCCAGGTACGCGGCGATGTCTTGCAGGATCAACGTGGTGGTGCTGCTCACCAGCGTGTGCAACTGCGCGTGGTCGATGTCGCCCGCTTGATAGTTGCGCGCATGTTCGACCAGTACCGGCTGGCCGGCGCTGCGGCCGAAATCGGCCACCGCATCGGACAGCGAACGCCCGCGCACCAGGCGCCGCGCCTGCTCGCCCAGGTTGGCCAGCAAGCCCTTCTCATCGGCGGCCGGCAGCCGCTCGAAGTCCTCGGGCGCCAGGCGCACCGACAGGGCCTTGGCCAGCCGCTGGGCCAACGACCGGGCGTCGCCACCGTGCAGCGCCAGCAGCGGAATCGCCATGGCCAGCGCGTTTTCGCGCGCGGCCTGATCGATCGGGGCGGCGCTGCGGGCCAGGGCCGCAAAGGCCCAGTCCACGTCGACGCCGGACTCGATGGCGTTGAGCACCAGCGCGGTGAAGACCGCCGACGACTTGCCGTCGCCAGCCAGCTCGGTGACGGCAGCAAACTGCGCCAGCGTGAGCTTGCCGTCGCGGCCGGCGATGGCGCCGACCGCGCGCGCGTAGGCGGAGCTGAAGCTCTGGTCGGCGGACAAGTGTTCGTCGAGGGACCGCACATGGATGGCGTCGGCGCTGCTGCCGACGCTGGTGCTGGTGGGAGTACCGTGGGTGTTCACACTTGCTCCGTCTGGTTGTATTTCATGCCCGTTATTTTAGCGGATGACGGCGGATCGGACATCGCGGACATCACGCACCGGTGGCCAGCGCCAGCGTCTCCTTGATCTCTTCCATGACCACGTAGCTTTTCGACTGCGCCGCGCCGGGCAAACTGAGCAGCATATCGCCGAGCAGCTTGCGGTACTCGGCCATCTCGTGGATGCGCGCCTTGATCAGGTAGTCGAAGTCGCCCGACACCAGGTGGCACTCCTGAACCTCGGGTATGCGCAGCACCTCGCGGCGGAACTGCTCGAACACCGGGCCCGATTTCTGGTTCAGCGTAATCTCGACGAACACCAGCAACTTGGCGCCCAGCGCCGGCGGGTCGATGCGCGCATGGTAGCCGGTGATCACGCCGTCGCGCTCCATGCGTTTCACCCGTTCGATGGCGGGCGTGATCGACAGGCCCACCTGCTCGCTCAGGTCTTTCATCGAGATGCGGCCGTCCGCTTGCAGGATATGCAGGATCTTGCGGTCGAGTTTGTCCAGGGTACGGACCGATTCCTTCTGTATTCGCATGAAATTCCACTGAATTTATCGATTTTTACAGTAACAAAAGCTAGTCTTTCAAGCATACCATAGCGGATTATAGGGGCGCATTGCGTCCGCCACAATATTCGGGGGTTCACATGCGCGTACTCATACTCGGCAGCGGTGTCATCGGCGTCACCAGCGCCTATTACCTGGCCCAGGCCGGCCACGACGTCACCGTGATCGACCGCCAGCCCGGACCCGCGCTGGAAACCAGCTTCGCCAATGCCGGCCAGATCTCGCCCGGTTATGCGTCGCCGTGGGCCGCCCCCGGCATCCCGCTGAAAGCCGTCAAGTGGATGATGCAGCGCCATGCGCCGCTGTCGATCACGCCCGACGGCACCCTGTTCCAGCTGCAGTGGATGTGGCAGATGCTGCAAAACTGCACGCCCGAGCGCTACGCCGTCAACAAGGAGCGCATGGTGCGCCTGGCCGAGTACAGCCGCGACTGCTTCAAGGTGTTGCGCGCCGCCACCGGCATCGAGTACGAAGGCCGCCAGCAAGGCACCACCCAGCTGTTCCGCACCCAGAAGCAGCTCGATGATGCGGCCAAGGATATCGCCGTTTTGCAGGAAACCGGCGTCCCGTACGAACTGCTGGACCGCGCACAACTGGTCGGCGCCGAGCCGGGCCTCGACCAGACCAAGCTGGTCGGCGGCCTGCGCCTGCCCAACGACGAAACCGGCGACTGCCAGCTGTTTACCACGCGCCTCACCGCCATGGCGCAAGAGCTCGGCGTCAAATTCCGCTACAACATCGAGATCGATGCACTGATCAAGGCCGGCGACCAGATCCGTGGCGTGCAGACCGGCGGCGAGCTGCTGACCGCCGATTCGTACGTGGTGGCGCTGGGCGCCTATTCCACGCCGCTGCTCAAGGGCCTGGTGGACGTGCCGGTCTATCCGCTCAAGGGCTATTCGATCACGGTGCCGATCGTCAACGCCGACGCCGCTCCCGTCTCGACCATCCTCGACGAGACCTACAAGATCGCCGTCACCCGCTTCGACGACCGCATCCGCGTGGGCGGCATGGCCGAAATCGCCGGCTTCGACAAGCGCCTGAACCCGCGCCGCCGCGAGACGCTGGAAATGGTCGTCAACGACCTGTTCCCCGGCGCCGGCGCCACCGCCGAAGCGAGCTTCTGGACCGGCCTGCGGCCGATGACGCCGGACGGCACGCCAATCGTCGGCCGCACCGCCCTGCGCAACCTGTACCTCAACACCGGCCACGGCACGCTGGGCTGGACCATGTCGTGCGGCTCGGCGCAGCTGCTGGCCGACATCATCTCGGCGCGCAAGCCGGCGATCCTGGCCGACGATCTGTCGGTGGCGCGGTACGGCGCCGCGCCGGCGCAGCGGCAGCCGCAACTGGCCAGCGCTTAACGATTATCTTTTAAACACCGGGACTGTCGCATCCCCGCCTCTATTCGTGAATCAGTGCCCGCGCAGCCCAACATGGCGTTGAGCTTGTGCGCCGGGCTGCGTATAATTTTGATCATGAATAAATTAGAAGCATTCGGCCACATTGCGGCCATGGCCATCCGTGGCGAACTGGTGTTCCCCACCAGCGTCAACGCTGCCCTGCGCGTGCAGCTTGCGCTCGACGATCCTGACTGCCCGATCGACAAGGCCATCAGCCTGGTGCTGGCCGAACCCACGCTGGCCGCGCGCACCGTCGCCATCTCCAACTCCGCCATGTTCGCGCGCGCCGGCGCGCCCGTGGTCACCAACGTGCGGGGCGCCATCATGCGCATCGGCTACCAGAACCTGTTCGCGCTGGCCGCCGCCATGGTGGTGCGCCAGTTCGGCAGCAAGCTGATCGACCCGGCGCTGCGCGTCAAGGCCGAAAAGCTGTGGGACCACACCATTGCCGTAGCCGCGCTGGCGCGCCTGATCGCGCGCGACGTCACCGGCGTCAACGAAGACACCGCGCTGTTCGCCGGCATCGTGCATGAAGTGGGCGGCTTCTACCTGCTCTCGCGCGCCGACGAATTCCCGGGCCTGCTCGAGGAAGACCCGGAAAACTGGCACTCGGCCAGCGAAGAAATCATCACCCGCGAAGTGATGCGCAAGCTGTGCATTCCCGAGCCCGTGGCCGACGCCATTGAAGGGTTGCGCGACGCCTTCATGTCGATCCCGCCCGACACCTTGCAGGACACGCTGCTGCTGGCCAACCTGCTCACGCCGGTGCGCTCGCCGCTGCAGGAAGCCGAGCGCGAACTGCCGCCGCATTCCGAATCGGCCATCGACCTGTTCATCGACGCCGAGCGCCTGCAGATGCTGCTCAAGCAGGCGCATGACAACGCCGCCGAGATGAGCGCCGCGCTGCTGGTGTGAGCATGCAGCAAGCGCCCCTGTCTTACGGCTCCGATGCGTCCGGCCTGGTGTGCGGCTACGTGTTCGGCCGCGCGCAGGAGGGCGTGGGCGTGCCGCTCAACGCCGACGAAGCGTGCGCCTGGCTGGACCACCGCGAGCAGCATCCGTCGGAATTCATCTGGCTGCACTACAACCTGGCCAATACCGCCAGCGAGAAGTGGCTCAACGAGCACCTGTCGCTGCCCGAGGAGTTTTACGAAAGCCTGCACGAGGGGCCGCGCTCCACCCGCATCGAGGTGGCCGACAACACGCTGATCGCCGTGGTCAACGATGTGCTGCACGATTTTTCGTTCGACTCGTCCGATATTTCCACCCTGTGGCTCAGCGTGGACAAGCAGGTGGTCATCAGCGCGCGCCGCAAGCCGCTGCGCGCCATCGACAGCCTGCGCAACGCCGTGCGCAATGGCGAACCGATCCGCTCGTCGGTGGAGCTGCTGATTCACCTGCTGCGCGACCAGGCCGACGCCCTGATCAAGATCGTGCGCCATGCGATCGCCACCGTCGATGGCATCGAAGACAATCTGCTCGCCGGCAAGCTCAACACCAAGCGCGCCAGCCTCGGTGAATTGCGGCGGGTACTGGTGCGCCTGCGCCGGCTGCTGGCGCCCGAACCGGCTGCGCTGTTCCGCCTGCTGCAACGGCCGCCACGCTGGGTCGCCGAGATCGACGCCCAGGAACTGCGCCAGTCCACCGAGGAATTCTCGATGGTGCTGGCCGACATGGCCTCGCTGCAGGAACGCATCAAGCTGATCCAGGAAGAGATCGCCGCGCTGGTCAACGAGGGCAACAACCACAGCCTGTTCGTGCTGACCATCGTCACCGTGCTGGCCCTGCCGATCAACATCATCGCCGGTTTGCTGGGCATGAACGTGGGCGGCATTCCGCTGGCCGACGCGCCACACGGTTTCCTGGTGGTGGTGCTGATCGTGGCCAGCTTTACGGCAATCGCCGGCTGGCTCGCCTTCCGCCGCCAGCGCGATCTGCGGTAAGAGCCTCAGCGCGGTAGATGTAAAGCCGCTGCGCGCCCAGCAGCATGAACACCAGCCCCATCACCAGCGCCACCAGGTTGTCGCGCCGGTAGCTGGCGCGCACGTCGGCCAGGCCGGTGACCTCCTTGCCACCGACCGACACGCCGTACGCCACGTGAAAGCCGCCGGGCAAAAAGCCGGGATGATTCACTTGGGCCGGATTGAAGCGCACCGTCACCGGGTACAGCTTCGTGGCCGACCGCAGCGCCGCGCGCAGGCGGCCATCGGCATCGCCCTTGACGTGCACGACGAACTGCTGCGGCGTGGTGCGCGCGGCAAAATACATGGCGCCGCGGCTGTCGTAGGTCCAGTCCACGCGGCCGGTCACGGCCTGCAATTGCGCCGCGCTTGGGAAGCGCAGTTCGAGCGCGATGAAGATGCCGATGATGCCGATACCGAGCAGCAGGAAAAACACCCCGCCGCGCCGGCCGCCGAACCAGTTACGCCACTTGCTGATCATGCTCCGTCGTGCTCCGGTCTGTAAGAAGAGCGCCATCATACCGCGCAGTCACAGGCTCGACAATTAATAAACATTTTCGTTTACTTATTCAGGCCCGGCCGTTACAGTAACACCATGAAAAATTCCCTGCTCATCAGCAGCGCCTGCCTGCTGGCCCTGCTGTCCACCGTCGGCGCCGCGCTGCCGTATCCGATCCTCGCGCCCCTGTTTGCCGATGGCACCGCCAACGGTCTCAACACCTTCCTCGGCCTGCCGCCCAAGCTGCTGCTGGGCCTGGCATTGACGATCAACCCGCTGGGCCTCCTGATCGGCTCGGCCCTGCTCGGCCCCATGTCGGACCGCTACGGCCGCCGGCCGGTGCTGCTGGTGACCGCCGTTGGTGCGGCCATCGGCCATGCCATCACGGCGCTGGCCCTGGTGATCGAATCGTTCCCGCTGTTTATCGTGGCGCGCTTCATCACCGGCCTGCTGGAAGGTAACGGCTCGGTGGCGCGCGCCATGCTGGCCGACAAGCTCGAAGGCGACCTGCGGCGCAAGGCGCTGTCGTGGCTGAACGGCGCGTTTTACATGGGCTGGCTGGTGGGGCCGCTGATGGCCGGCTTCACGCTCGGGTACGGCATCACCACGCCGTTCTGGATTGCCGTCGCGCTGTTGCTCGGTACCGCCGTGCTGGTGGCCAAGGCGCTGCCGCGCGAAGCGCCGTCGGCGGCTACCACGTCGTGGTGGCAGGTGGCGCGCCACCGCCATGCCTTGAATCTGCTGCGCGAGCCGGAGCTGCGCACGCTGTTCATCATCACGCTGGCGTACAGCTGCTGCGTGACCGGCTTCTACGAGTTCTACCCGCTGTGGCTGGTGGAAGTGCCGGGCTACGGTCCGCGCGGCATCGCCTGGGCCACGGCGGCGATGTGCGGCGTGATGACGGCCACCACCATTGTCGCCGGTGGCAAGTTCGCCGGAGAGCCGCTGCTGCGGGCGCGCGGCTTCGCGTATGCGACCGCCACGCTGATCGGCGTGCTGGCGGTCAGCAACGCCAACGTCGGCCTGGCCGCCATCGTGCTGTTCGGGATACCGCACGCCTTCCACAGCAGCATCGTACCGCACTGGTGCGCGGAGCGTTTCGGCGCCCATGGCCAGGGCGCCGTGATGGGGCTGATCTCCACCACGTTTTGTCTGGCCAATATCGTGATGGCGCTGATCGGCGCGGTGCTCACCCTGATCGACACGCGCTTGATCCTGCTGCTGTCCGCCGCGCTGGGCGCGTGGTCGGCGTGGCGGCTGCAACGCTGGCACGTCAGCCTGCAACACGCGGCCCCCGCGGCGGGAGCGCGGTCATGAACACCGCCGACCAGGCCCTTTTCCTGATCAAGACGCGCGGCCCGCAAACTGCGCAGCAACTGGCCGCGCTGCTCGACCTGACCTCGATGGGTGCGCGCCGCCAGCTCGAAGCGTGGCAGGAAAAGGGCATGCTCACCTACGAGGACGTGGCAGACAAGCGGGGCCGGCCGTCGCGGCGCTGGCTGCTGACCGAAGCGGGCCACGCGCGCTTCCCCGACCGCCACGCCGACCTGACCGTGCAACTGATCGACCAGGTGCGCCAGCTGTTCGGCGACGCGGGGCTCGATAAACTGATCGCCGCGCGCGAGCAGGCCAGCGAACAGCAGTACCGCCAGCACCTGGCCGGCGCCCGCGCCCTGCCCGACCGGGTGGCGGCGCTGGTCCAGGCGCGCTCGGTGGAAGGCTACATGGCGGAAGTGCAAACGGTTGACGACGGCTCCCTGCTGCTGATCGAAAATCACTGCCCGATCTGCGCGGCCGCACGCCAGTGCCAGCAATTCTGCCGCTCGGAGCTGGACCTGTTCCAGCGCGTGCTGGGCAGCGATTGCTCGGTCGGGCGGGTGGAGCACATGCTCAACGGCGCCCGCCGCTGCGTGTACGTGATCAAGCCAGTCACCAAATAACTTTAATTCCGGAAAATAATAGGAATAGGAAATTAGTTGTCAAGCCGCACGGACAAGGTCCGTGTCGCCGTTTGATGGGAGTCAAGTCCCAAAGTGCTGGTCAGCCGACAATCAGTGCATCCCGAGCCGCCCACCCAGGCCTCGCATGCTTTTTGAAGGTACCGCACCATGCCCGTCTCCGTCCACCACCGCGCCTCTTCCGTCCGCCAGCTGTGTATGCGGCTGGCCGTCATCAACCGCAGCGGCAAGCGCCTGCTGATGTGCGTGGCCGATGGCGCGGCGTTGCCGCTGTGCCTGGTGCTGGCAATGCTGGTGATCACCGGCGGCATGCCGCCGTGGCCTGCCGCCCTGCTGCTCACGGCGCTCAGCATTTCGGCATTGTCGATGGCGTCGCTGTACGGCGCCGCGCTGCGCCAGCTCGAACAGCGCACGCTGATCCTGGCCGGCCTGGCGCTGGGCGCCGCCGTGGTCGCGCTGTACCTGCTGACCAGGGATGGCGCGGTGGCGCGCATCCCCGGTCCGGTGCTGGCCATGTACTGGCCGCTGGCGATGTTGTACCTGATCGCCTCGCGCGCCGGCATGCGCGCCCTGCTGCGGTCCTTGCTGCACCACCAGGTGCCGCCGCCGACGGACGCCGCCAGCCGCCGCCTGCCCGACTTCGCCCCCGAGCAATTGCTGGGCCGCGCACCGGTGCAGCCCGACAAGGCGCTGTTCGCCCGCTGCGTGCGCGGCAAAAACGTGCTGGTCACCGGCGCTGGCGGTTCCATCGGCAGCGAGTTGTGCCGGCAAATCGCCAGCCTGGGGCCGCACTGCCTGCACCTGGTCGATCACAGCGAGTTCGCGCTTTACACCATCGCCCAGGAATTACGGGCGCGCTGGCCGCAACTGGTGCTGCATGCGCACCTGGGCTCCGTATGCAGCGAACGCATGCTCGAGCGCGTGATGGACGGCGCGGCCATCCACACCATCTACCATGCGGCCGCCTACAAGCACGTGTCCATCGTCGAAACCAATATGGTCGAGGGACTGCGCAACAACGTCGTCGGCGCCCGCAACGTGGCTGCCGCCGCCGCCCGCCACGGCGTGCACACCTGCGTGCTGGTGTCCTCCGACAAGGCGGTGCGGCCCAGCACCATCATGGGCGCCAGCAAGCGCCTGTCGGAGCTGGTATTCCAGGCCGCGCAGGATGAAGGCGCGGGCGTCACCACGTTCAGCATGGTCCGCTTCGGCAATGTGCTGGGGTCGTCCGGCTCGGTGGTGCCGCTGTTCCGCCAGCAGTTGCAGCAAGGCGGTCCACTCACGATCACCGACGCCGCCATGGAGCGCTACTTCATGCTGATCCCCGAGGCCGCGCAACTGGTGATCCAGGCCGGCGCCATGGCCGAAGGCGGCGAAGTATTCGTGCTCGACATGGGCGCGCCGCTGCGCATCGTCGATCTGGCGCGCCGCATGATCGCGCTGGCCGGCCTCACCGAACGCACGCCGCGCAATCCGCAGGGCGACATCGACATCCGCTACGTGGGCCTGTGCCCCGGAGAAAAACTGCAGGAAGAACTGCTCACCGCCGACGGCGCCATCCCGAGCCGCCACCCGCGCATCCTGTGCATGAAGGAGCAGGCTCTGCCCGCCGCCCAGCTCGACCAGTACCTGGAACTGCTGCTGGTCGCCTGCGCCAGCAACGACCGCTGGCTGATCGAAGCCATGCTCAAGACCATCATCAGCGAGTTCACGCCGCAAACCGGGGTGCGCGCCACCGACAGCGAGGCCGCATTGCGCCGCTTGCGCGTGCCCCCGCTGACAGCCGTACCGCCGGTCGCCATCCACGCTTCCTGATTTTTTTGCACCCACCGCAAGGAGTAGCCCATGCGTCAATTCTGCCCTGCCGTCACCGACCGCAAGCTGCGCTTCGCGCTGGTCGGGTGCGGCCGCATCGCCCGCAACCATTTTGGCGCGCTGGCCCAGCATGCCGACCGCTGCGAGCTGGTGGCCGTGTGCGATGTCGATGCCACTGCGCTCGACCGCGCCGCCGCCGAGACCGGCGCCGTCCCGTTCGGCAACCTCGACCACATGCTCGAACGCAGCGACATCGACGCCTGCATCATCACCACGCCGTCCGGCCTGCACCCGGACCAGGCGGTACGGGTGGCGCGGGCCGGCCGCCACGTCATCACCGAAAAGCCGATGGCCACGCGCTGGGAAGACGCCAAGCGCATGGTGGGCGCGTGCGACGCGGCCGGCGTGCGCATGTTCGTGGTCAAGCAGAACCGCCGCAACGCCACGTTGCAACTGCTCAAGCGCGCGGTGGACAACAAGCGGTTCGGTCGCATCTACATGGTCAACCTCAATGTGTTCTGGACCCGCCCGCAAAGCTACTACAACAGCGCGCCGTGGCGCGGCACCTGGGAGTTCGACGGCGGCGCCTTCATGAACCAGGCCAGCCACTACGTCGATTTGCTCGACTGGATCATCGGCCCGGTCGAGAGCCTGCAAGCGTACACCGCCACGCTGGCGCGCGACATCGAGGTGGAAGACACGGGCGTGATCAGCCTGCGCTGGCGCAACGGCGCCCTCGGCTCGATGAACGTCACCATGCTGGCCTACCCGCACAACCTCGAGGGCAGCATCACGGTGCTGGGCGAAACGGGCACCGCGCGCATCGGCGGCGTGGCCGTCAACGAGGTGCAGCAATGGGACTTCGCGGTGCCCGACGCGGACGACGCCAAGGTGAAACAGGCCAGCTACGCAACCGCCTCGGTGTACGGCTTCGGCCACCCGCTTTATTACGACAATGTGATCGCCGTGCTGCGCGGCGAAGCCGAACCTGAAACCGACGGGCGCGAAGGGCTGAAATCGCTCGAAGTGCTGATCGCCGCGTACCGCTCGGCGCGCGATGGCCGCCGCGTGGCGCTGCCACTCGACTACTAGGAGTTTTTCAATGGATAACCTTGTTCACGCCAGCGCGATTGTCGATGCCGGTGCCATGCTGGGCGAAGGCACCCGCGTCTGGCATTTCACCCACGTGTGCGGTGGCGCGCGCATCGGCGACCGCTGCTCGCTGGGCCAGAACGTTTTCATCGCCAGCGACGTCGTCATCGGCCACAACGTCAAGATCCAGAACAACGTCTCGGTGTACGACGCGGTGGTGCTCGAAGACGACGTGTTCTGCGGCCCCAGCATGGTGTTTACCAATGTGCACAACCCGCGCGCGGCCGTGGTGCGCAAGCACGAGTACCGCCGCACCCTGGTGCGCCGGGGCGCATCGATCGGCGCCAACGCCACCGTGGTCTGCGGTGTGACCATCGGCGCGTACGCGATGATCGGCGCCGGCGCCGTGGTCACCCGCGACGTGCCCGATTTCGCGCTGATGGCCGGCGTGCCGGCGCGCCAGATCGGCTGGATCAGCCGCCACGGCGAACGCCTGGACTTGCCGCGCGGCGCCGACGGCCGGGCGCGCTGTCCGCATACCGGTGACGTGTACACGGTGGCGGGTGGCGCCTGCACCGTTCAACCTGCCGACTAAACCAGGAGAGATAAATGGAATTCACGGGCCTGAAACAGCAGTACGAACTGCTGCGCAACGACATCAACGCCGGCATCCAGCGCGTGCTCGACCACGGCCAGTACATCATGGGGCCCGAGGTGGCGCAGCTGGAGGCGGCGCTGGCACAGTATTGCGGTGCGCGCCATTGCGTGACCGTGTCGTCGGGCACCGAGGCGCTGCTCATTTCCCTGATGGCGCTGGGCATCCAACCTGGCGACGAGGTGATCACCACGCCGTTCTCGTTCATCGCCACCGCAGAGGCCATCGTGCTGGCCGGCGCGCGGCCCGTGTTTGTCGACGTCGAGCGCGCCACCGGCAATCTCGACCCGGCCCGCATCGTCCGCCGCATCGGCGCGCGCACCCGCGCCATCATGCCCGTCTCGCTGTACGGCCAGCCGGCCGACATGGACGCCATCAACGGCATCGCCCGCCGCCACGGCCTGGCCGTGATCGAGGATGCCGCGCAAAGCTTCGGCGCCAGCTACGGTGGCCAAGGCAGCGGCCAGCGCAGCGGCAACCTGTCCACCATCGGCTGCACCAGCTTCTTCCCCAGCAAACCACTGGGCTGCTACGGCGACGGCGGCGCCATCTTCACCAGCGACGATGAACTGGCGCGAGCGATGCGCGAGATCCGCATCCACGGCCAGGCCGAGCGCTATCACCATACCCGCGTGGGCGTGGGCGGCCGCATGGATACCCTGCAATGCGCAGTGGTGCTGGCCAAGCTGCCCACGTTTGACGACGAGATTACCGCGCGCCGCCGCGTGGCTGCTGCCTACGACCGCTGCTTCGGCAGCCGGGTAGAAACCCTGGGCGGCGCGCAAGCGAGCGCCTGGGCCCAGTACACCATCGTGCCGCCGAAGCGCGAACCAGTACAGGCCGCGCTCACGGCCGCGGGCATCCCCAGCGTGGTGCACTATCCGCAGGCAATCCACCAGCAGCCGGCCTACCTGCGCTACGACGACGCGGCGTGCCCGGTGGCCGAGCTGCTGGCGCAGCGGGTACTGAGCCTGCCGATGGGACCGCACCTGACCCAGTCCGACGTCGCCCGCGTGGCGGCCACCGTACTGGCCGCGCTCGACGCCTGAGGTATGACAAACCATGGCCGCCCTGCCCACTTTCTGGAAGCACCTGCTCACGGTACTGGGCGGGTCGCTGGCCGCGCAGGCGCTGCCCATCGTGGCCGCGCCCCTGATCACGCGGCTGTGCACCCCGGGCGAACTGGGCGCGTTCAGCGTGTGGCTGGGCGTGGTGGCGATTGCCGCCGTGGCGGCCACCTTGCGCATGGAGTTCGCCATGGTGGTCGATCCGGGCCGCAGCCGCCAGCGGCTGTGCTTTGGCGTGGTGGCGTGGTCTTCCAGCTGGCTGGCAATGGTGCTGACGGTAGCGCTGGTGGCGGCGCGGCTGCTGGACGTCGTCGCCATGTCATGGCCGGGCGTGCTCACCCTGGGCCTGGCGGCATGGCTGACGGCCGGCATGCAGACCACGCTGGCCTACGCCGCCTCGCACAACGGCTTTGCTGCTGCCGCCAAGGCGCGGATCGTGGCGGCTGCCGGCGTGGCTGGCGCCCAGTTGGGGTTGCTGGCCGTGCTGGCATCCCTGCCCTGGTTGACCATGCGGTTGACCGACGCCGGTGGCGATGCCCTGCTGGCCGGTCAACTGGCGGGCCTGGCTGCAGGTCTGCTGGCCGCACGGCGGCTGCTGCATTTGCCATTACAGCGTGCCGGATCGAATGCAGCGCGTTTGCAGGTTTCCCTGCGCCGGCTGCGGCGCCATGGCCTGGCCGCGCTGCTGCCCACCACGCCGCAACGCCGCTACCTGCGCCACCACCGCGCTTTCTGGCGTTTTACCTTGCCATCGAGCCTGCTCAATGCGGCCGTGGGCCAGTTGCCGCTGCTGATCATCGGCGCGCGTCATGGCGTGATGGCGGCCGGGCTGTTCGCGCTCACCCAGCGCGTGCTGGCCGCACCAATTTCCCTGCTGGCCGCGTCGGTGCTGGAAGTGTTCAAGCGCGAGTCGGTGCGCCAGTACCAGGATCACGGCGACTGCCGCCCCGCCTACCGCCATGCGCTGCGCGTGCTGCTGGCGCTGGGCGCGGTGCCCGCCCTGGTGCTGTGGGTGGCGTCGCCCGCCTTGTTTTCTTTCGTATTCGGCGCCGACTGGCGCGGCGCCGGCGAGCTGGCGCAGATCATGGCGCCGCTGTTTTTCCTCAATTTCGTCGCCGGCCCGCTCAGCTACGTGTTCTCGGTGGCAGGCCGGCAAAAGACCGAGCTGCTGTGGCAGGTGGCGCTGTTTGCCACCACCGTCGCTGCGTTTGCGGCGCCGCTGCCGCTGGCGCACAATGTGCTGGCCTACAGTATCGGCTATTCGCTGCTGTACCTGGTGTATCTGCACCTGTCGTACCGCTACGCGCTCAACCGCCCACCGGGCCGGAGGCTCCATGCTGCCGGCTGACGCCATCGCCATCCCCGCGCCGCCGCTGGTGCAAGTCCATGCGGCCGGGCGCCGCACCGGACCGCTCGGCTTGCTCGGTCCCGCCTGGGCCGAACTGGCGTTCTGGCTGCTGTTTCCCGGCTTTTTCGCTTACCAGACCCTGCTTGGCCTGGGCCTGATCCGCGCCTACCTGGGCGGTTACTTCGCCTGGATTTCGCTGCTGATGTTCGCGCCCCTGCTGCTGTCATACCTGCTGCGCATGCGCGCCTGCGGCTGGCGCGTGCACCGGGTGGATGCCGCCTGGCTGGCGTTCCTGGCCTATTATGCAACCATCATCGTGCTGCACATGGGCCTGGCCGGCGGCGGCGCCACCAGCCACCACACCCTGGGGCTGCTGTACATGCTCCTGCTGTTCGTGATCTTCAAGACGCTGGACTTCGAATCCAAGCGCTTCCAGCTGACTTTGCTGGCCAGCCTGCTGGCGATGTCGGCGGTAGTGTTCGCGTACGCGGTCGATGGCGCTTTTTATCTTGCTGCGCTGGGCGCCGCGCGCGATCCCGAAAGCGTGGCCACGTACCAGGGCTTTTCACGCTCCTATTTGCTGCCCATGGTGGTGCTGCTGGCCTGCACCAGGCGCGCCTCGCTGCGCTGGGCGCTGTACGCGCTGGGCCTGTCCACGCTGTACATCAACACTGCGCGCAGCGAGTTCGGTGCGCTGCTGTTCCTGATCCCGCTGTTCGAGCTGCACGCAGCCCGTTCGCGCCTGGTCATGCTGATGCTGATGGCGGCCGCCATCATGCTGTTGCAGTTCAACCTCGATGCGCTGGTGGCAGCCGTGCCGGGCAACCGCACGCTGGAACTGCTCGATTTATCGCACTCCACGTCCGCCAGCGCGCGCCACGCGCTCACCGAGCAGGCGCTGCGCACCATCGCCGATCATCCGATCATGGGCGACTACGGCAGCTACCCGAGCGGCCGCTACGCCCACAACATCCTGTCAGCGTGGGTGGACCTGGGCCTGCTGGGGTTTGCCGCGCTGCTGGCGTTGCTGCTCTATCCGCTCACGCACCTGGCCATCCACGGTTACCTGCTGGGCGGTCGCACCAGCCGCGATCACCGCTACCTGCTGGCCTGGAGCCTGCTGGCCAGCACCTTGCTGTTGTTGTGCCTGTCGCATTTTTTCAGCGACATGCTGATCGGCGCCGCGCTGGGCGCCTATGCACGGTACCGCGCGGGAGATTGACATGCTCAATATCGCCCACCTGACGTCCGCCCATCCGCGCCACGACGCCCGCATCTTCGGCAAGCAGTGCCGCACGCTGGCCGACCACGGCCACCGGGTCACGCTGGTGGTGGCCGATGGCTGCGGCGACGAGGACCGCCACGGCATCCACATCGTCGATGCCGGCGCCGCGCGAGGGCGGCTGCAACGGATGATATCGGCCACCACCCGCGTGTATCGCTGCGCGCTGGCGCTGGCGCCCGACGTGGTGCAACTGCACGACCCCGAGCTGCTGCCGGCCGGACTGCTGCTGCAACGCCACGGCTGCAAGGTGATCTTCGATGCCCACGAGGACGTGCCGCGCCAGCTGCTGGGCAAACCCTACCTGCCGCCGTGGACCCGGCGCGCGCTGGCCGCCACTTACGCCCGCTTCGAACACCAGGCCTGCCGCCGGCTCGATGGCGTCATCACGGCCACGCCGTTCATCCGCGAACGGTTCGAGCGCATCAACCGCGCCACGGTGGACATCAACAATTTTCCGATGCCCGAGGAGTTCGGCGCCGACCTGGCCTGGGCCGACAAGCCGCTGCAAGTGTGCTACGCGGGCGGGCTGTCGGCGATACGCGGCATCGCCGAACTGGTGCGCGCCTGCGAGCTGCTGCAAACCCCCGTGCGGCTGCAACTGGCCGGCGCTTTCAGCGAACCGGCGCTGGCCGCACAACTGCGCGCCCGCCCCGGCTGGCGCCACATCGACGCATTGGGCCAGCTGGCGCGCGGCGACGTGGCCGCACTGCTGGGCGCCTCGCGCGCGGGCCTGGTCACGCTGCACCCCACGCTCAACCACCTCGATGCGCTGCCAGTGAAAATGTTCGAGTACATGGCCGCCGGCATTCCCGTGATCGCGTCGGATTTTCCGCGCTGGCGCGCCATCGTGGAAGGAGACGGCGACGGCGGCGCCTGTGGTCTGTGCGTCGATCCGTGCGATCCCCCGGCAATTGCCGCCGCCATCGACTACCTGGCCGGCCACCCGGACATCGCCCGCCGCATGGGCGACAACGGCCGGCGCGCGGTGCGCGCCCGCTACAACTGGCGCAGCCAGTCCAACAAGCTGATCGACTTTTATGACCACCTCTGACACCCGCGGGCTGTGGCCGGCCGTGCTGGGGCGGCTGCGGCTGGTCGCCGACATCGTCCGCCTGCCGCGCGCCCGGCTGCGCTTCGACGCATCGCTCAATCCCGACCTGATACGGCGCACCCACGCCAGCTTTACCATGCCGCACCCGCGCTACCGCATCGTGCGCAACAAGTCGCTGGGGGTGGCGCTGATCGATCTGCGCGCGTTCGCCAGCGGCGCCGATTACCTGCAGTCGGTGGCGCAGAAAGATCATGCCGGCTACCAGGCGCGCCGGGCCCGCGCGCGCGGCTACACGGTGGCCGAAATCGACCGCAACGACTACATCGACGACATCCACCGCATCAATACCTCGCAGCGCATGCGCCAGGGCCGCCCCATGGACCCGGCTTATGCCAACCGCACCGACCATTACGTGGCCGTGGACAGCTTCCGCTACTACGGCGTGCTCGATGGCGACGGCAAGCTGGTGGCCTATTGCGACCTGGGCATCTACGGCGACTTTGCCGCCACCGACCGCCTGCTGGGGATCAAGACCGACGGCGTGATGTACCTGCTGCTGGCCGACATCGCCTGCCGCCTGATCGACGAACACCGCTACAACTACCTGATGTACGACACCTATCTGGGCGCCCTGCCCGGCCTGCGCGAATTCAAGCGCAAGCTCGGCTTCGCGCCGTACCGCATCCGCTACGCCATTGCATGAGGTTTTTCCATGATCGCCAAGCTCCCCCGACTGTTCAATTTTGCCCCCCTCGCGCGCGGTTGCCGGCTGGTGCTCGACGTGGCGCGCCTGCCCGTCGCCACGCTGTGCTTCGACACCCGCTACCATCCCGAAGACGTGCGCGATACCCACCGCCAGTTCACGCGCCGGCATCCCCGCTACAAGGTGATCGGCCACAAGCAGCTGGGGGTGGCGCTGATCGATCTGCGGCGGCTGGTCGAACCTGCGCTGTACCCGGGCAGCGGCGCGGCCAGCTACGTGGGCAAGGCGCGCAAGCGCGGCTACCGGCTGGCGCAGATCGACCGCAACGACCATATCGACGCCATCCACGCCATCAACACCAGTGTGCCGAGCCGCCAGGGCCGGCCGATGGATGCGCACTACCAGGAAAAGATCGGCTGCTACCAGGCGCAATGCCATTACCGCTACTTCGGCGTGTTCGACAAGCGCGACCAGCTGGTCGCCTACGCCAACCTGGGCCGCTTCGGCAACTTTGCCGCGTTCGCCCAGCTGCTCGGCTACCGCAACAACGACGGCGTGATGCACCTGATGATCGCCGATATCGTCAGCCTGCTGCTGGCCGAACGGCGCGCCGGCGACGGCCCCGACTACCTGATGTACGACACCTTCTTCGGCGCCCAGCCCGGCCTGCGCCAGTTCAAGATCCTGCTCGGCTTCACGCCGTACCGCGTGCGGTACACGCTGCAATGAGTGCAATGAAAGCGATCATGAAAACCCTCGTGAACCGGCTGTATGCCGACTACCTGATGCCCTCCCGGCTGCCGCGTTACGACGCCCTGCTGGCGCAGGCGCGCGACCAGGGCTACCGCCAGACCTCGGTGCGCGGCTGGCTGCACGCGTTGCGCAGCGCCCCCGCCACGGGCGGCGCCGGCCACCGCGCGCCGTCGCCGCCGGTGCTGGTCCACCGCCACGACATCGACACCGACCTGGCCACCGCGCGGCGCATGTTCGAGATCGAGCAGCGCCACGGCGTACGCGCCAGCTACTACTTCCGCCTGTCCACGCTGGACTTCGGCCTGATGCGCGCGATCGAAGACTACGGCAGCGAAGCGAGCTACCACTACGAGGAGCTGGCCACCTATGCCAAGCGCGCGCACCTCAAGCGCCCGGGCGAGGTCTGCGCGCGGCTGGACCAGATCCGCGCCGAATTCGAGGCCAACTTCCGGCGCATCGAGGCCACGCTGGGGCGCAAGCTGCACACGGTGGCCAGCCACGGCGACTTTGCCAACCGCCGCCTGGGCATCACCAACTGCGCGGTACTCGACGACGGCGACCTGCGCGCCCGCTGCGGCATCGCCGCCGAATGCTACGACAGCGAACTGCTCTCCAGCTTCGACCTGTATATCAGCGACAAGCCGGCGCCGCGCTACTTCCACCCGGTGGCGCCGCAGGCGGCGCTGGGCAAGCACCGGCACATCTGCCTGCTCACGCATCCGTCGCAATGGCACGCCGGCTGGGCCGCCAACAGCCACAAGAACCTGGTGCGCGCGCTCGACGCCGTGCGCTGGTAAGGAGCGTCCATGAATATCCTGTTGATCAACCATTACGCCGGCTCGATCCGCCACGGCATGGAATACCGCCCCTATTACCTGGCGCGCGAGTGGGTGCGCGCCGGCCACCGGGTGCGCATCGTGGCCGCCAGCCAGTCGCACTTGCGCACCCACGCACCGCACCTGGAAGGCAGCGCCGCATCGGACCAGGAAATCGACGGCATCGATTACCGCTGGCTGGCTACGCCGTCCTACGCTGGCAATGGCGCGCGGCGCGCGGTCAACATCGGCGCCTTCATCGCGGGCCTGTACCGGCAGGCGGCAGACCTGGCCGGCGAACGGCCCGACCTGGTGATCGCCTCCAGCACCTATCCGGCCGACATCTGGCCCGCGCGCCGCATCGCCGCGCTGGCCGGCGCCCGCCTGGTGTTCGAGGTGCACGACCTGTGGCCGCTCTCGCCGATCGAACTGGGTGGCATGTCGCCGCGCCATCCGTTCATCCGGGTGATGCAGGCGGCCGAGGATTACGCCTACCGCCATGCCGACACGGTGATCTCGATCCTGCCGCACGCCGGCGGCCACATGGTGGGGCGCGGGATGGCGGCGCACAAGCTGCACGTGGTGCCCAACGGCGTGGTGCCGGCCGAATGGGAAGCGGCGCCGCCGCCGCTACCGGCACCGGTGACGGCGCTGCTGGCCACCCTGCGCGCCCAGCAGCGCACGCTGGTCGGCTACGCGGGTAGCCACGGCGCCGCCAATGCGCTCGACACCCTGCTCGACGCGGCCAGCCTGCTGCGCGGCCAGCCGCTCGCTTTTGTCCTGGCCGGCGCCGGCCCGGACAAGCAGCAACTGCAACGGCGGGTGGACGTGGACGGCCTGCACCACGTGCATTTTCTGTCGCCATTGCCCAAGGCCTGCATGCCGTCGCTGCTGGGCAGCTTCGACATCGCCTACCTGGGCTGGCGGCGCCAGCCCCTGTACCGCTACGGCATTTCGCCCAACAAGCTGGGCGACTACCTGATGGCGGCGCGGCCGGTGATCCACGCGGTGGACGCCGCCAACGACCCGGTGGCCGACGCCGGCTGCGGCCTGAGCATCGCGCCCGAGGACCCGGGCGCGCTGGCGGACGCCATTACCCGCCTGGCCAGCTTGCCCATGCCGCAACGTCATGAACTGGGGCAGCGCGGCGCCCGCTATGCGCGCCGCCACCTCGACTACCAGCTGCTGGCACAGCGTTACCTGGACGCGTGTTGCCGCACCGGCCCGCCGGGCCACTGAATCCGGCCAATGCGCCGAACCCTCGCAGCGGCACACCGACCAACCCACCAGCGCGCACCAAGGAGACCACCATGTCCGATCCCACCGATGACTTCCTCCCCTTCGCCCTCCCCGACCTCGGCGGCGAAGAAGCCGCCGCCGTCCTCACCTGCCTGCGCTCGGGCTGGGTCACCAGCGGCCCGGTCAGCCGCCAGTTCGAACAGGACTTCGCCGCCTACCTGGGCGGCGAGGTGCACGCCATCGCCGTCAATTCCGCCACCGCCGGCCTGCACCTGGCCCTCGAAGCGCTCGGCATCGGCCCCGGCGACGAAGTGATCGTGCCCACCATGACCTTCACCGCCACGGCCGAAGTGGTGCGCTACCTGGGCGCCGACGCGGTCATCGTCGATGTCGATCCGCACACGCTTTGCCTGCAACCGGACGCCATCGAAGCGGCCATCACGCCCAACACGCGCGCCGTGATCCCGGTCCACTACGGCGGCCTGGCCTGCGACATCGACGCCATCGTCGCGCTGGCGCGCCGGCACGGGCTGCGCGTGATCGAGGACGCCGCCCACGCCTTTCCCACCACCTTGCGCGGGCGCCTGGTGGGCACGCTCGATAGCGACGCCACCGTGTTCAGCTTTTACGCCAACAAGACCATGACCACCGGCGAAGGCGGCATGGTGGTCTGCCGCAATGCCGACATCGCGCGCCGGGTGCGGATGATGCGGCTGCACGGCATCAACGAAGACGCGTTCGACCGCTTCGTTTCGCGCCGCCCGGCATGGTTCTACCAGGTAGTCGCACCGGGCTTCAAGTACAACCTCACCGATATTGCCGCCGCCATCGGCCGCGTCCAGCTGCGCAAGATCGACGGTTTTCTGGCGCGCCGCCAGCACCTGGCGGCGCGCTACACCGAAGCCCTGGCCGACCTGCCGCTGATGCTGCCGCCCGATGCGCCGGCCGGCAGCCAGCACGCGTGGCACCTGTATCCAATTCGTCTGACGGCGCCGGCGCCGCTGCCGCGCGACCGCCTGATCGAACTGCTGTCGGAACACGGCATCGGCACCAGCGTCCACTACATCCCGCTGCACCGCCAGCCGTACTGGCGCGACCGCTACCAGCTGCGCCCCGAACAGTTTCCTCACGCCGAGGCCAGCTTTCACGCACAACTGACACTGCCCCTCTACACCCGCATGACCGACGCCGGCCAGGCGCGCGTGATCGCCACCCTGACGGAGCTGCTATGTTAGCCAAACGCCTGTTCGATATCGCCGCCGCGCTGGCCGGCCTGCTGCTGCTGGCGCCGCTGTTGTTGCTGCTGGCGGCGTGGATACGGTGCGACTCGCCGGGACCGGTGCTGTTTCGCCAGCGCCGCGTGGGCCGGCATGGCGCGCCGTTCCAGATCCTCAAGTTCCGCACCATGGCCGCCGGCGCCGAGCGCGACGGCCAGCTGTCGGTGGCCGACGACCAGCGCGCCACGCGCGCCGGGCGCTGGCTGCGGCGCCACAAGCTCGACGAACTGCCGCAGCTGTTCAACGTGCTGCGCGGCGACATGAGCCTGGTCGGTCCGCGCCCAGAGGTACCGCACTACGTGGCCCACTATCCGCCGGCCGCGCGCGCGGTCGTGCTGTCGGTGGCGCCAGGCATCACCGACTGGGCCGCGCTGCGCTTTCGCGACGAGGGCGAACTGCTGCGTCGAGCCAGCGACCCGGAACAGGCGTACCTGCACCAGGTGCTGCCGGTAAAACTCAAATACTATTTGCGCTACGTGCAGCGCCGCAGCTTCGCCATCGACCTGCACATTTTGCTGTGCACGGTCGCCACGCTGCTGTTCGGCGCGCGCCGCAAGCGCCCGCTGTTGCGAACCATGCGCAGCAGCCGGCTGGAGCGCAGTACACACAACGGCGCGCAGTCGGTGCTGATCGACTGGCTGCGCGGGCTGGCCGCGTTGCAGGTGGCGGCCGCCCATCTGCGCGCGCAGGTGTTTCCGGGCCTGAGCACCCTGGGCGATCCGCCGCTGTGGTACCAGGGGCTGGCGTTTGCCACCGGTTTTGCGCACCAGGCGGTGCTGGTGTTTTTTGTGCTCAGCGGCTGGCTGGTGGGCGGCGTGTTCCTCGACCGCAGCCATGCGGCGGCGCCGGCGCGCGCGCTGCGCGACTATGCCATCGACCGCGCCACCCGGTTGTGGACCGTGCTGCTGCCAGCATTCGTCCTGATGCTGGTCATGGCGTGGGCCGGGGCGCTGCCCCGTGCCGATGTCGCCACGGCCGAAATGGTCGCCGTGGAAAATCCCTGGTCGGTCACCACGCTGCTGGGCAACCTGGCCGGCCTGCAGACGCTGGCCGTGCCGCCTTTCGGCGAAAACTTCCCGCTCTGGAGCCTGGCCAACGAGACCTGGTACTACGTGCTGTTTCCGTTGCTGGTGGTGGCTGTGCGCGCCGGCGCCGCCTGGCTGCGGCTCGGTTGCGCGGCGCTGGCCCTGGCGGTCGCGGCGCTGCTGGGCGCAGCCATCACCGGCTACTTCCTGGTCTGGCTGCTGGGCGTGGCCGCGTCGCGCCTGCGGTTCGATTTTTCGGCGGCGCAGCGCTGGCTGTGGCGCGGCGTGCTGCTGGTGGTCGCAGTGCTGCTGCGTCTGGGCGGCCAGGATGGCGATTTCACTGTCGCCACGCTGGGGCCCGACCTGTTGCTGGCGGTATTGCTGGCCGTGTGTTTGTGCAGCGTGGGGCGTGGACGTCCGGCAGCGGCGCTGGCCAGGACCGGCGCCTTTTTGGCCGGCTTCTCGTTTACCTTGTACGTGGTGCACATTCCGCTGCAGCGCATGTTGTGGTCGTACCGCGATGGCGCGCTGCTGGCGCCGGACGAACCGGCCAGCCTGGCGGTGTTTGCCGCCATGCTGGCCGTGGTGCTGGCGTTGGCCTACCTGTTCCACTTGCCGTTCGAAGCGCAGACCGGCAGGCTGCGACGGCTGATACGCCGCCGCCTGAAGGGGGACGATGACGTCCCCCGCACCGTGCAAGCCTCGCCTGCACGGCAGTCCGCCGATGCGGGATGAGCGCCCGCACCGGCTTGCTGCTTGCTGCTTACTGCTTACTGCTTACTGGTACGCACCGATGGTCACCGGGGCCGTGACCGGCTTGCCTTCGATATCGGTCTTCGGCGCGTAGTCGGTCGTGCCCTTGCCCTTGGCCGGCGACGACGCGCGCACGTGCAGGTCCGGCGTGCCGCTGCGCGTGTAGCTGACGAATTGCGGGTCGGCCGATACCGTGCCAGTTGCCTTCAGCCCGTTTTTGAGGCTGATGTTGTAGATGCTGTTCTGGTACACCAGGTTGTTGCGGTAAGTGTTGTGGGTACCGGTCGAGCCCTGCTCGGTGATGCCGTAGCGGTTGTCGTACACGATGTTGTTGACGACATGCGTGTAATCGTTGGGCGCCGAGCGGTTATAGAAGTCGCCCGCGCCCACCACGATGCCGGTGCCGGAAGCGACCGCCGTGTTGTTGGCGATGATGACGTTGGTCGCGTCATGCCACAGGTGGATCGCCGCCTCCGACACGCGGTACACCACGTTGCCCACCACGCTGCCGGACGTGCTCACGTAGATGCCCTGGATGTACTTGCAATTGGCCGGGCCGATATCGTGCACGACGTTGTTGATCACATCGTCCTTGATGCCCTTGTAGTACGAATCGACACCGATGGCCGAGGCGCCACTGCCGTTGCACGCCAGGGTGTTGGCGATGTGGTGCACGCGGTTGCCGCGAATGACGTCATACGAACCGCCCGTGTACAGGCCGCTGCGCCACACGGTACCGCCCTGCAGCTTGCTGCCATCGACGTCGAAGCCAACGATGTCGACGTAGTTACCGCGGTTGTCCCAGGCGATGTTGTTGCTGGAATTGGCCGGCGGTACGATCTTGGCGCCCCACTTGACGGTCGAGTAGTAGTAGATGCGGCCACTGGCCGTGCCGCTGGTGGTGGTCTTGAAGCCGCCGGCATAGGTACCCGGCGCCACGTGCACCGTGGTGTTGGGCTTGGCCAGCGCGGACGCGCGGGCGATGGTGCGCAGCGGCGAGCCTTGCGCGCCGGAGTTGCTGTCCGACCCCGTGGTGGCAACGTACAGGTTGTTCGGCGTGGACGGCACCGGGTTCGGCGTCGGATTGGGTGTCGGCGTCGGCGTGGGCGTGGCGCCGTTGAACTCGTAGGCGCCAATGTCGGGGCCGGCGCCGGCAGGACGCGCCTTGCCGTTGAGGTCGGTGGCGGTGCCGTCGCCGGCCAGGCCCTTGTCGATCGCGGGCGACGTCGCCTGCAGCTGGTAGTCGCCGCCACCGGTGCGCACGTAGTTGACGAACTGCGGCGCCGCCGCGATGGTGGCCACCGCAACGCCCTTGATCAACATGAACGGGTAGGCCGATTGTTGGTGCATCAGGTTGTTGGTGTAAGTGTTGTTGCTGCCCACGTTGCCCTGCTCGACCACGCCGTACTCGGTATCGACCACGATGTTGTTGGCCACCCGCGAATAATCATTGACGCCGTTGGACACATACGGGTCGCCGCCCCCCACCACGATACCAGTATGCGCGGCAAAGATGGTGTTATGGCTCACCGCCACACGCGCGGCGTCGTGCCAGAGCTGCACCCCGGCTTGCGATACGCCGTAGATCAGGTTGTTCTTGACGTCGCTGTCGGCGCTGTTGACAAACACGCCGGACATGGTCTTGCAACCGGCCGCGCCGATGTCGTGCACCACGTTGGCCAGCACGTCGTTGCTGGCGCCCTTGTAATAGCTGTCGGCGCCGATGCCGCCACCGGACGCGCACGCGCCCTGGCCGATATGATGCACATGGCTGTTGGTGACGGTGCCGAACGAGCCGGCCGTGTACAGGCCGACCGACCAGCGGGTACCGGCCTTGTAGGCGCTGCCATCGACCTCGAAGCCATCGATATCGACATAGCTGCCGCGGTTGTCCCATGCCACGGCATTGGCGGACGTGGCCGGCGGCACGATCTTTGCGCCCCACTTGGTGTCCGACACGTAGCGGATGCGCGCCGTCGGCGTGCCGCTGGTGCCGGTGCGGAAGCCGCCTTCATAGACGCCAGGGGCCACGTGCACCACGGTGCCGGGCGTGGCTGCCTGGGCGGCGCGGGCAATGGTCTTGAATGGCTTGGCACTGGTGCCGGGATTGCTGTCGGCACCGGTGGTGGCAACATACAGCGCGGTGGCTGCTGCGTTGTAGCTGGCGTCCGCTGCCGGTTCGTCCGACAGTTGCGTAGCGGCCAGCATGACGGGGGGCGCCGCGCTGGCGCCATCGCTCTGGCCGCCGCCGCACGCGGCGAGCAAGACCATGCAGGCAGTCACGCCAGCAGTTTGAGACAGATAGTTGACAGATGATTTCATCAGCCGTTCCTCGCTTTTTTTAAAGTGAATGAGCGAGGTTTGATCTGCGTCAAATTCTATAGTTCAATGCTTTCAGTGAAAAAGTTCTGACAAGATTTTTTTGCGTCAGCAAGCAGTACTCGCGAGCAAGGCAAAACCCAGCAAACATGCCGCTTGCAGTCAGAGAGGAAGACCAGGTCCTGCACAAAAAAATTTTGCACGGTGGCGTCAGATGTCGTTGAAGACCACACCGCGCGGCGCGATGCCGGCATGGTTGAGCCGCTTGACGGCCGAACCCAACTGGGCCTCGGTGGTAATCCCCGCGCGGGCCACCAGGAACACCGACCCGGCGTTGGCGCCCACCACCAGCGCATCGGCTGCCGCCAGCACCGGTGGCGCCGTCACCAGCACCACGTCGTAGCGCGCGCCGAGCCGCGCCAGCATGTCGGCCAGCAGCCTCGGCTGCAGCAATTCGGCCTGGTGCGGACGGGCGCCGCCGGCAGCGATAAAGTCGAGGCGGGGCGCCACCGCCGCGCGCAGCGCCTGGTGCGGCTGCAACATCCCGGCCAGGCAATCGGCCAGGCCAGCCGCGCGGTCGAGGCCGAAGTGTTCGTGCAGCGCGCCGTCGCGCAAGTCGGCATCGACCAGCAGCGTGCGCTGGCCGCCGGCCGCCAGCAGCAACGCCAGGTTGACGGAAACAAAGGCCGCCCCCACGTCGCGCGTGGGACCGAGGCAGCACACGATGTTGTTGCGGCTGTGCGGCAACACAAATTGCAGCGCGGCGCGGAACGCCCGCAGGCTGTCGGCGGCGCTGTCGTCGGGCGCGGCGCGTGCCAGCAGCATCGCCGCCGGCAGTTGCTCGGCGCTGGCGCCATCGGACTTGCGGGCGCGCCGCAGTTGCCGCCGCAGCCGGTCCTGGCTGCGACTGTGCGGAATGGTCGCGTACACGGTGTTCGGTCCGAGCAGCGCCTCGATCCGTTCGGGCGCGTCGATGCCGCCGCGCGCGGCGCGCCAGGCCAGCGCCAGCAGCGCGCCGAGGAACACCCCGCTCACCAAGCCCAGCATCACGATCAGCGGGCGGTTGGGCTTGAGCGTATCTTCGGGCGCGACCGGCATGTCCACCATGCGCACGGTGCCGATGCTGCCCACTGCCATCAGGCGCAACTGCTGAGCGGTGTTGAGCAACTCGGTGTACAGATTGGTGCTGACCTTGACGTCGCGCTCGAGCCGCACCTGTTCCTGCTCGATGCGCGGCAGGCGCTTGATGCGGGTTTCCAGCGCGCCGATTTCGCGGTCGTTCTCGCGCATTTGCTGCGCCACGGCCTGCAACACCGGGTGCTCGTCGGTAAAGCGGCCCAGCAGCTCGGCGCGCTTTTGCACCAGCGTGCTGCGCCGCGCCTGCGCGGCCGCCAGCGTATCGAGCGCGATGCGCACCTCCTGGGTCAGGTCGATGGTCTCGTGGCCGCTGCGAAAGCCGTTGTAGCTGGCCTCGGCAGCTTCCAGCTGCTGCTTCGCCACTGGCAACTGGCGGTCGAGGAAGGCCAGGGTTTTTTGCGCCTCCTCGGTGCGACGGGCCAGGTTTTGCCGCATGTATTCGCGGCCAATCTCGCTCAACGTGGCATACACCTGCTGCGGATCGCTGCCCTGCAAGGTGACCGAGATAATGCCCGATAACTTCCCCTGTTCGGAAATCTGTAACGCGCGCTGCACGCTCTCGAGCGCGGCCAGCCGCGACGTGCGGCGCAGCAGATAACGTGTGCCAGGCGCGCCGCGCAGCCGGGTGACCAGCAATTGCACGACGTCCGGCGCGCTGCCCGCCGCTGCCGCAATCCTTGCACCGCCGGACTCGTCAGGTGTTGCTGCTATTCTCGCTGTCGCCGATGCGGCCGCTCCGCTTGCTTCGACTTTTCCTGCTGTTCTTGCCATTGCGGCTGATTGCGTCGCTACAGCCTCTATGGCGGCAGGTATTTCCCGCTGCGCCAGTTGCCCCACCCTGCCCTCGAGCAAGATGCGACCGGCGCTGTCGGCCAGGCGCCAGCGTTGGCCGCCGAGCGCGGTGATGCGGAACTGGCGACCGTACCACTGGCTGGGCACATCGAACACGGCAACGTCGATCTTTTCGCCCCCCCATGCATAACCGCCGCGCTCGAACAGGCCGGGCGCCGACAGCTGACCGCCCCGGCGCTGGGCGATCCACTCGCCGCCGAGCGGAAAATAGCGCGGCCGCGCGTGGATGTAGAGGCGCAGGGTATCGACTGCCGGCGCCACCACCAGCCGCGAGCGCAGCAGTTCCATCTCGGCGATCGCCGCCTTCTTGGTCTCGAACAGCGACGACACTTCGTTGAGAATGTTCTTCGAGGCGTTGGGCTGCTCTTCCTCCACGTGCAACAGCATATTGGCTTGATAGACGGGTGGCGCCACCAGCGCGTACCCAAGCGCCGCCAGCGTACACAGCGCGGTGACCGCCACGATCAGCCAGCGCCGTGCAGCCAGCACACGAAACCAGGCGCGCCAGGCCAGCATGGTCGGATCGGGCGGTGCCGGCGGCGCCGGGTGCTCGATCAGGCGGGCCGGCTGCGCCACGCCTGGCAGCGGGCGCAGCATGCGGGAAGTGTCGGCGTCGCGTGGCGCATCCATGCGAGCCTCCTATGGCCTGGTGGTCACGCCGACGGCCGACGACAGTTCGCCGGGGAACAACTGGCTGATGGCCCGGTGCCAGTTGGTCAGCGTGGACGCCGCCACGTACACGACGTCGCGCGGCTGCAGCTCGAACTGCTCGGCCAGGGCCAGCGCGCTGGCCGAGCGGGCGTCGAGCCGGAACACCAGCGGCCCGCGCGGCGCTGGAGGCGCCGCCGATGCGTCCGCGCCAGCCTTGACGAGCCCGTTATGCCCGTTAAGCGAGCCCGGTGACCCAGTCATGTACGCAGTGTCGTCCTGCTGCGCTCGGCGCACCACGTACACTTGCCCGGCATCCGCGCTTTGCGGATTGAGCCCGCCAGCCTCGCCCAGCGCCTCGCCCAGGGTGAGGCGACCGTCGTGCATGGTGAGCGCGCGCGGCGACAGTACTTCGCCCCCCACGAACACCTTGTTCTCGTCGCGCGGCGGCGCTCGCACCAGGTCCCCATCAGCCAGCAACATGCTGGCCGGATGCCCGTGGTATGGCACCAGTCCTGGCGGCCCGCCACGCATTGCCGCCACCAGGTCGATGCGGTACCGTCGTCCAGCGCGCTCGACCGTGATGCGGCTCTGGTCGGCCGTGGGCAGCAGGCCGCCAGCGCGGTTGAGCGCTTCGAGCAGGGTCATCGGAATGTCGTTGATCGGCTGCGGGCCGGGCGTGCGCACCTGGCCATCGACATACACGCGCTGGCTGCGGTAGGCCATCACCGTGACTGTCACGCGCGGCGCCCGGAAGTACCGCGCCAGCCGCTGTGCCAGGCTGTCGCGCGCCTCTTCGCGGGTCAATCCGGCCAGCGGCACGGCGCCGGCAAACGGAAAGTGCAACTGCCCTTGCTGGTCGATGACGAACGTGGCCGGCGGCGGACCGATCTGACCGTCCAGGTTGTCGGACCGCGACGGCAGGCCGGCGCCGGTCAGTTCCGGATGGTCCCACACCGTGATGGCCAGCACGTCGCCAACGCCGAGCCGGTACTGGCCACCGTTGCTTGCGCCAGGAGCCAGGAAAGCCAAGGCGCTGCCGGCTACCGGCCCGTTACGGCCAAAGGCGCCAACCTCAGCCGTCGCCTCACCAGCGGAAGCGGGTTGCGTGGAAGCGGGGGGCGTACCAGGGCCAGGAACAGGAACACCGCCGCCTCTGCCAGCATCACGCAGCACGCGCTGCCCGGCCAGCCACTGCGCCGTAATCGGGATCACTTCGGCATCGCCGGGCGCCGGCGCGCGGTGCGAGGTGCCGGCGCAGCCGGCCAGGCAAAACAACACTACTGCATACAGGAATTTCGCCATCGCCGCCTCCGGGACCAATGGCCAGCGTAGGGCGCGCGTCCCGCGACGACCTTGTGCAAGATCAAACATGCCTGCGCGTCTGTTACGCACAACATGACTAACTATTAATGTTGTTGTCTTGTTGTGCCATCCCTATAATGCGAATGATTCTTATTCATAATGTTTCAGGAGCGTGCATGTCCCGTCCTTGTTTCAAGCGTCCCTTTCTTAAGCATCCTTTGCTGCTGGCGTTGGCCTACGCCGGCCTGGCCTCGGCCCACGCAGACGAGGCCGGGAATGCCCTCGATGCGGCCGGTACGTCCGCCGACGCCGAGCAAACCCAGTCAACCCGGCCAGCGCCACCGGTCGGCGCCGTGATGCCGGTGGTCACGGTCACCGCTGCCGCAGTCGACGCCTATTCCGCCCGCTCCAGCAAGTCCGCCAGCCGGCTCGACCTCACGCTGCGTGAAACGCCGCAGTCGGTGTCGGTGGTTACGCGCGCGTTGATGGACGATTTCCAGCTCACCAGCATCAACGACGTGCTGGCCAGCACCACCGGCGTCACGGTCGAAAAAGTGGAAACCAGCCGCACCTACTTCACCGCGCGCGGCTTCGACATCGTCAACTTCCAGTACGACGGCGTGGGCCTGCCGCAGGTCTTCGGCAACCTGCAAGGCGACATCGATACCGCACTGTACGAGCGCATCGACATCGTGCGCGGCGCCAACGGCCTGATGACATCCACCGGCAATCCGTCCGCCACCGTCAACTTCATCCGCAAGCGCCCGAGCGCGCAAACCGCCGCCAGCGCCAGCGTGACGCTGGGCTCGTGGAATACGCGGCGCGTGGAAGGCGATGTCACAGCCAAGCTCAACGAGACCGGCAGCGTCACCGGCCGCGCGGTGCTGGTCCACCAGGACGGCGCGTCCTACCTCGACCGCTACGAGCCGAAACGCGATGTGGCGTACGCGGTAGTCGATGCCCGCCTCGGTGACGCCACCGTGCTCACCGTGGGCCACACCTACGAGTCCGGCCGCAGCAAGGGTGTAATGTGGGGTGCGTTGCCGTTGTATTACACCGACGGCACCCCCACCGACTACCCGCGCAGCACCAACACCGCTGCCGACTGGTCGCGCTGGGACACCACCAACCACAGCACCTTCGCCGAACTGAGCCACAACCTGGGCCAAGGCTGGCGCGTGCTCGCTACCGCCAACTACCTCACCGAAAAATCGGACTCCACGCTGCAATACTTATACGGCACGCCGGACCGCACCACGGGCCTGGGCTTGCTGGCCTACCCGTCAAAGTACGCTTCCGACCATACCCAGAGCCTGTTCGATGTATCCGTGGACGGCAAGTTTGCGCTGGGCGGGCGCGAGCACGACCTGAGTTTCGGCTACAACTGGTCGAAGTCGCGCCTGGTCGATCAGTCGCTGTATGGTCGTGGCATCGGCGACTCGCTGCCCGGCAATACCGCGTTCGATGGCAGTTTTCCGCTGCCGCCGTTCGATGCCGCGATCGACGGCAGCCGCTACGAAGACCGCCGCAACACCGTGTTCGCTGCCGCCCGCTTCAACCTGGCCGACGACTGGAAACTGCTGGCCGGCGTCAACCGCACCCGGGCGCGCGGCAACGGCCTCGCGTATGGCGTCAGCCGCGCCAAGTCGGCCACCAAGACCACGCCGTACGTGGGCGTGGTTTATGACATCAACCGCTCGCTGTCGGCTTACGCCAGCCACACGCAAATTTTCAATCCGCAAACCGAAACCGACGCCAGCGGCGCCACGCTCGATCCGATCGAAGGCAAGACCACCGAGGCCGGCCTGAAAAGCGCGCTGTTCGACGGCCGCCTCAACCTGTCGGGTGCAGTGTTCAAGACCAGGCAGGACAATACTGCGGAGACTGCGGGCTTTGTCGGCGGCAAGACCATCTACCGGGGTGCCGATGCCGAGTCGCAAGGCGTCGAGCTGGAAGCGTCGGGGGTGCTGGCGCGCGGTTGGCAAGCGACCGCTGGCGTAACCAGCCTGTACATCCACGGCGACCAGGGGGCAAAGGCAAAACCCTACATCCCGCGCACCACTTTGCGTGTCAACACCACGTACGCCCTGCCCGGTCTGCCGGCGCTCAAGGTGGGCAGTTCCATGCGCTGGCAGAGCAAGTCGTCGGTGGACCAGGGCGGCGGCATCACTACCCGTCAATCGAGCTACGCGGTGCTGGGCCTGATGGCGCGCTACCAGTTTGATCGCCACCTGAGCCTGGCCGTCAACCTCAACAACGTCACCGACAAAAAGTACCTGACAGTCTGTACTGGACCCAGGGATACTATGCTGCACCGCGCAACGGCAGCGCCACGCTGACCTGGACTTATTGACATTGTCGAAGCATCCGGCCCGAAAATACCAGCTATCCGATAAAACAGCTTCCCTTCCGCCCCGGTACGGCCTACTCTGAATGGTAGAAAGCGCCGGACGCTTGTGCGCACCGGCCATACAGAAGGAGACAATCATGGTCACGCTCAAGATCGCTGCAATTATCGGCATGCTGCTGCTGGCAGCCATGCTCGTACAAGGCCTGGTGTTCGCGCCAGCCACCAAGGTAACGGCCGCAGAACAGACCCAGCACCAGCCTGCCATCGACCTCGACGGCATGCGGCGCGCGTTCCGCGCCTGACCTGCCGTTACTCCCGCACCGCCAGCAAGGTCCCCAGCAACGCCACGTTGTTAATGTCGAGCTTGTTGAAAATGGCCTTGATCTGGGTGCGGATGGTTTCCGGCGAGCGGTGCAGCTGGGTCGCCACTTCCTTGTGGGTCAGGCCGCCGGCCAGCAGGCGGGCGACCAGGAACTCGCGCTCGCTCAGCGTATCGACCGCTTCGGCAGCGCGCGCTTTCAGGAACAACACGTCCTGGTCGCGGCTGCAATACTAGATCACCCCCTCGTGCATCAACGGGCGCGCACCGGAAGCCGACGGATCAGAGCAGCATCACCCCTCGGTTGCCGCCATCGCCTTCTGCCACGCCGGACGCGCTTCGATGGCGGTGGTGAACGCTTGCAGGCGCGGCCAGCGGCTTCCTTCGGCCTGTTTGACAGCGATACCGACCGGGAAGCTGAGCATGATGTCCGCGCCGGTCAGGCTGTCGCCGATGAAGTAGCCCGATGGTTCGAGGATGCTTTCCAGGTAGTCGAAGTGGTTCGTCACTTCGCTGTCGATGCGGCCGTGCAGCGGCACGCCGCCGTCGCCCAGGCGCGAAACGTAAATGCGCAGCAGTAGCGGGATCATGGCCGAGCCCTCGGCGAAGTGCAGCAGTTGCAGGTGGCGCAGCGCGGCGGGCGTGCCGGGGGCCGGTTGCAACGCACCCTTGCCGTAGCGGTCCAGCAGGTACTGGACGATGGCGCCCGATTCCTCGATCAGCACACCGTCGTCTTCGAGCAGCGGCGATTTGCCCAGCGGGTGGATGGCCTTGAGTTCGGGCGGGGCGAAATTGGTGACGGCGTCGCGCTGGTAGCGTACCAGTTCATACGGCAGGCCCAGCTCTTCGAGCAGCCAGACGATGCGCTGCGAGCGGCTTTTGTTGAGATGGTGTACCCGAATAGCCATATTGTGCCTTCCTGTCTGCGTAAACGTTGGAAAACGATTGTACAACAGCGGTTATCCGGGCTCAGGCGGCAATCAAATCGGCGGGCGTCAGCATCAGCGCCAGCCGCTCAGGCGGCAGCGGACGGCTGACCAAATAGCCCTGCAATTCGTCGCAGCCGTTCTCGGCCAGGAAGCTGCGCTGCTGCTCGGTCTCAACGCCTTCGGCGATCACGCGCAGCTTCAGGCGGTGCGCCAGGCCGATGATGGAACTGGCAATGGCCTCGTCGCCGTCGCTGCGGCCCAGGTCGCGCACGAAGGACTTGTCGATCTTGAGGGTGCTGATCGGGAACGACTTCAAGGCCGACAGGCTCGAATAGCCGGTGCCGAAATCGTCGATCGACAGGAACACGCCCATCGCCCGCAACTGCCCCATCTTTTCCACCGCCTGCGCCAGGTCGCGCATGATCACGCCTTCGGTCACTTCCAGTTCCAGCCAGCGCGGTTCCATGCCGCTGTCGGCCAGCGCGCGCGCCACGCGGTCTACCAGGCCCTGCTCCTCGAACTGGCGCGGCGAGACGTTGACGGAGATACGCAGCGGCGCCAGGCCTGCATCCTGCCAGGCCTGGTTCTGGAAACAGGCGGTGCGCAGCACCCATTCGCCCAGCGCCACGATCATGCCGCTTTCCTCGGCCAGCGGGATGAAGCGATCGGGCCCGATCACGCCGCGCGCGGGATCGTCCCAGCGCACCAGCGCCTCGCAGCCGAAGATGCGGCCGCTGCGCATGTCCACCTTGGGCTGGTACATCAGGTGGAACTGCTGCAGGTCGAGGGCGACGCGCAGCCCTTCCATCAGGCGCAGCTTTTCCTCGATATTGACATTCATCTCGCGGGTGTAGAACTGGTAGTTGTTCTTGCCCAGGTCCTTGGCGCGGTACATGGCGGCGTCCGCGTGCATCAGCAAAGTTTCGGCATCGCCGCCGTCGTGCGGATAGACGGCCACGCCGATGCTGCAGCTGACCTGCACTTCCTGCCCGGCCACGCACATCGATTGCAGCACCGCGTGGCGCACGCACTCGATCACGGCGGTCGCGCGCGACGACTGGTCGGCGCCCTCGGCATCGAGCATCAGCACGAATTCGTCGCCGCCGAAACGGCCCACCGTGTCGCCGGCGCGCACGCAGCCGGCCATGCGCTCGGCCACCACCTTGAGCAGTTCGTCGCCAGCATTGTGGCCCAGGCCATCGTTGACCAGTTTGAAGCCATCGAGGTCGATAAAGGCGACCATCACGGAGCCGCCATCGGCCACCATCTGGTTCAGACGCTCGGTAATGCGGATCCGGTTGGGCAGCCCGGTGAGGTTGTCGTGGTGGGCCAGGTGCAGCATGCGTTCCTCGGCCAGCTTGCGCTCGGTGATGTCGCGCACGATGGCGACGATGCCGCCCTCCACCGACACCACCTGCTTCTGCATCCAGCGCGGATAGCGCGGCTGGGTGGTATTTTCCCATTCGCGCTCGTGCACGCCGCCGTCCTCGCTGGCCTGCACCAGCAACTGGAACATGCCGCCCTTGCGCGCTTCCGGGATCATTTCCAGCAGCGTCATCGAACACAGTTCGGCGCGCGACATGCCGGTCATGCGCTCGGCGCGGGCATTGACGTCGATGAAGCGGAAATCGGTGATGACGTTGGCGGCGTTGCGCACTTCGCGCAGCACGAAGAAGGCGTCCAGGCTGGCGGCGGAAGCGGCAGCAAAGGTTTCGCGCGCACGGCGCACGCGGGTGCGGTTGCGGGCGCCCTGCCACGCCCAGATCCACAGCAGCGCGGTGCCCACGACCACGACCAGGCTGACCATGGCCACGACCCACAGCTTGTCTCGCGTCTCGCGCTCGAACGGCGCCATCTGCTCGTTCTCGTCCAGGCCCGCCACCACCCGCAGCGGCACCTGGTGCAGCTCGCGCGCGGCGGCAAAGCGCTTCACGCCGTCGTCCACATCGACACCGCCGGCCGGCAGTTGCTGGCCGTACGACACCTGGTCGCCCACGCGCAGCGCGCGCACCACGTCGTCGGTGCCGACCAGCGCCAGCATGCCGCGTTCACCCAGTCGGCTGCGCTCGTAGTCGCTGGTGAAATAGGCTGGATCGGTCTCCAGCATGACGATGCCGGCGAAATTGCCACGGGCGTCGTCCAGCCTGCGCGTGAAATGCAGGTGGGCGTCGGACTTGACGGCGTCGCGCTGGGCGTGGCTGACAAAAATGCCGCCGCTGTCGCGCTGCTGGTGATACACGAAGTAGGCCTGGTCCGCCACCGAGAGCGGTTGCGCGCGCGGATTGCTGGCCACCACCACGCCGTCGCGATCGGCCACGCTCACGGCAAACACCATGCTGGGCGGCAGCAGGCCTTCGCGCCCGAGTTCGGTCAGCGCCCCCGGCGAACCGCTGCGTTCGACCGCGTACTTCATCACGCGCAGGGTCTGGTCGATGCTGTCCACGCTGCGCGCCACTTGCGCCTCGTAGGTGCCCAGCACTTCGCCCACCGTATTGACGGCAGCGGCGCGGGCGCGCTCGCGGCCCTGCTCGATGTCGTGCCACGACAGCAGCCACAGGCCGGCCAGCAGCGCCAGCGCGAACAGCGGCAGCGAAATATAGGTATCGAGCCCGCGGCGCAGCCAGCGCGCAAACAGTTGAACGATCATGTGAGGCTCCTCGCCCATGCCACGGGCCGCCCGGCGAACGCGCACGGGCGGGCCCGGACGGGCGTCTGCACTACTAAAAAAATGGGGGCAGGAAATTCGGACGGGCCGCATCAATGCAGACCTGCGCAACCAGCCGCAGCCGGGCGCGATGAGGTGTTACCAGCACTACCCAATGGCCAATTTCATGCCATACGGCAATATACCAAAGATTCTCACCAAAAACCACCAATTATTTGATAGAAATACACCAATAGTTACTTTGTATTACTAAATTAGTGGGGATTTTGGCTCCCTGGTCAGGTGCGCGCCAGCGCTTCCACCAGTTGGTCGATGCTGAACGGCTTGAGCAGCAATTGCGCGCCATCGAGCACGAACCTCGGCGTCTGGCCGCTGGCGAATATCACGCGCAGGCCGGGCCGCAATGCCAGCGCGCGCGCGGCCAGCACCTCGCCCGACAGGTCGGGCAGCGAAATATCGGTGAGCATGATGTCGAACTCGCCCCCGTCCAGCGCGGCCAGGGCGCTGGAAGCGTCGCCGCAGGCGGTGGCCTGGTGACCCAGCAGTTCGAGCAGTTCGGCGGTGGTCTCGCGCAGTTCCGGTTCGTCCTCAACCAGCAGTATGCGGCGGCCGGCGTTCCGGCGGCCGGCGTCCCGGCGGCCGGCGTCCGGCTGCCCCGCAGTCTGGTCGGGCATCGGCGCCGGACCGGGTGCCGTAGTCACCATAGCCGCCGTGGCAGACGTAGTGGACGTAACCGACGTGTCGGACGTCTCCGCCGATAGTTCGGCCGCGTCGCCAGCTTCCGCCCGTTCGGCATGTTCGGGGTATTCGGCCTGCTCAGCCAATTCCGGTGCCTCGACCACCTCGGTCCTGCGCGCAAGCTCGGCCAGCGTTACCGCTGCCGGCTGCGCCGCCAGTTGCGCCGCGTGCTGGCGGTTGGCCAGGACATGGCGCACCTTGCGCGCCAGCGCTTCGCGGGTGTAAGGCTTGCCCAGCAAGTCCACGCCGGCGTCGAGCCGGCCGCCGTGGACGATGGCGTTCTCGGTGTACCCGGAAGTAAACAGCACGGCGATGCCGGGCAGGCGTTCGCGCGCCTTGCGCGCCAGCTCGGGGCTGCGCAACGGGCCGGGCATCACCACGTCGGTAAACAGCAGGTCGATCGGCATGCCGCTGTCGATGATGGACAGGGCGCTGGCGGCGTCGCTCGCCTTTAAAACCCGGTAGCCGAGTTCGCCCAGCATCTCCACCACGGTGGCGCGCACGCCCTCATCGTCCTCGGCCACCAGGATGGTCTCCTGCCCCCCCACCACGGCGCGCGTTTCCGGCGGTGCAGGAGCGTCCTCGATGTCGGTGGAGCGCGGCAGGTACAGCTTGACGGTGGTGCCGCAGCCGGGCTCGCTGTAGATCTGCACATGGCCGCCGGACTGCCGCACGAAGCCATACACCATCGACAGTCCCAGGCCACCGCCCTTGCCTTCGGGCTTGGTGGAGAAGAACGGGTCGAAGGCCTGCGCCATGATCTCGGGCGCCATGCCGGTGCCAGTGTCGCTGACGGCGATCATCACGTACTGGCCGGGAGACAGTTCCGGGTGGTGCCTGGCGTAGTGGTCGTCGAGCATGGCGTTGCCTACCTCGATGGTGAGCTTGCCCACGCCGTCCATGGCGTCGCGTGCGTTGATGCACAGGTTGAGCACCGCGTTTTCCACCTGGGCGGTATCGACCAGGGTGTTCCACAGGCCGCCCGAGATCACGGTTTCCACCTCGATTTCCTCGCCCAGGCTGCGTCGCAGCATGTCTTCCATGCCGGCGATGAAGCGGCCGATGCGCACCACGCGCGGATCGAGCGCCTGGCGCCGGCCGAACGCCAGCAGGTAGCTGGCCAGCTTGGCGCCACGGGTGACGCCGGCCAGCGCCTGCTCCACGCGGCGCTGGGCGCGCGGCATGTCGGCCACCTCGGCGGCCAGCAGTTGCAGGTTGCCGGAGATGACCTGCAACAGGTTGTTAAAGTCGTGCGCCACGCCGCCCGTCAGCTTGCCGATCGCTTCCATCTTCTGCGCCTGCTGCAATTTGAGCGACGTGCGGCGCATCTCTTCGGCGGCTGCCCGCTCGGCCGTCATGTCGCGGCCCACGGCGTGGATGAAGCCTTCGTCGGGCACGGCGGTCCAGGACAGGATGGCGTGGCCACCGCCCTTGCGCAGCGTGCGGTTCTCGAATTTGAAGGTACTGTGGCCCTGCGCCAGCGAGTCCATTTCGGCCAGCGACGACTGGGCGTCGTCCGGATGGATGATCTTGTGGATCGAGGTACCGATGATTTCCGCCTCGTCCCAGCCCAGCAGGCGGGTGAAGGCCGGATTGGCGGCGGTGATCCAGCCGTCTAGCGTGGTCACGAGCATGACGTCGGTGGCGTGGCGCCACATGCGGTCGCGCTCCGCCGTGCGTTCGGCCACTTGCAGCTGCAATTTGGCGGCGGTGGCTTTCTGGTCCTCGATATCGGTACTGGTACCCACCCAGCGCTGCACCACGCCGTTGTCGTCGATGATGGGCATGGCGCGCACGATATGCCAGCGCCAGGCGCCGTCGGCGCGGCGAATGCGGTATTCGACTTCAAAATTCTGCGCCGTCGCCACCGAGGCGCGCCACGCGGCCCCCACTTTGGCGCTGTCGTCGGGGTGGACGATGGCGGTCCAGGCGTCACCCGTCAATTGACCCGGCTGGGTGCCAGAATAACGGTACACCTGCTCGTTGAACCAGTTGAGCGCGCCGTCGGCATCGGCCGCCCACACCTGGCTGGGCATGGCCTGGGCCAGCGTGCGGAACGTGTTTTCGCTGGCGCGCAGCTGGTGTTCCGCGCGCACCTTGGCAGTAGTGTCCACCACCACCACCAGCACCCCGCACGGCTTGCCCGCTTCGTCCAGGATCGGCGCGTAGTCGAGATTCATCCACACCTGCTCCGGTTTGCCGGAACGCAGCAGCGTCATTTCCTGGTCCTTGTACGCCAGCGTACCGCCGGCCAGCGCCACGCGGATCACGTAGTCGTTATGATCTGCCACCTCGGGCCACGACTCGCGCACGTTGGAGCCGAGCGACATCGGGTGGCGGCGGCCGGCAAATTCGGAATAGCCGTCGTTGTAGATCATCACGCCCTCGTCGCCCAGCAGCGCCACCATGGGCAGCGTGGAGCGCAACATGGTCGATACCGTGGTCTTGAGCGATTGCGGCCAGGTGTCGATGGCGCCCAGCGCGGTACCGGCCCAGTCGTAGGAGGCGATGATCTGCGCGATATGGCCGCCGCCGTTGAGGAAGGGATAGTTCACGAGGTTGCTGGCTTGTATGCGGTAAGGAACGGAGATCGACGATTATAGGACGTCGCCGCCCGAAAAAGGTGGCGCACAAGCCAATTGTACGTTGCAGAGAAAACAAATACCCGCTATAGTGCGAATAAGAATCATTATCATTTCTCGGACTGTTGACGACCAACCGCATGGATATTCCACAAGAACTCCGTAAACTGGGCCTCAAGGCCACCCTGCCCCGCCTGCGCATCCTCCAATTGTTCCAGGAATCGAAGTCCAAGCACATGAATGCCGACGATGTCTATCGTCTGCTGCATGACGAGGGCATCGACATGGGGCTGGCTACCGTCTACCGGGTGCTGATGCAGTTCGCCGATGCCGGCATCCTGATCCGCCGCCATTTCGAGTCGGTGGCCTCGGTCTTCGAACTCAATGAAGGCGGCCACCACGACCACCTGATCTGCACCAACTGCGGCAAGATGGAGGAATTTCTCGATGCGGAAATCGAGCAGCGCCAGGAAGCCGTGGCCCGCGAACGCAACTTCGTGCTGCACGAGCACTCGCTGTCGCTGTACGGTTTTTGCGGCGACTGCGCCGAGACCCTCAAGCCCGGCATGGGCAAACGCTTCCGCCGCAACTGATCGCCTGAAAAACCTCCATAGCGGCGTTGCAGCTCCTTGCCGTACTGGCGTACTGTCTTCGTCGCTGCGCCTTGCTCTGGAGGTTTTTCAAACGCCCCGGCGGGCGTTGCAGCTCCTTGCCGTACTGGCGTACTGTCTTCGTCGC